>JAABUU010000050.1_pt1 | contig 271004 bp, 264 predicted proteins | sample 5559301 | NCBI WGS metagenome assembly JAABUU01 (sample SAMN10711884, study PRJNA513360) | rock metagenome | isolation source: Antarctica rocks | place: Antarctica: Victoria Land, Richard Nunatak white | reverse complement strand
ATACCTCCTCCCAATGCCATGATTCGTGTTTTTGCGTATAATATATCTGGAAAACAGCCAGGCAAAAACTGGTCTTATGAGTTCGTTCGACGTCATTCAGATATACTACAGTCAAAGTTTCTACAAGAAGCTGATCTAGAGCGAAAGAAAGCTGATAATGCATATCAATATCAGCTTTATTTTGACCTAGTAAGTGCCTTCATTCCGTTTAGTTTCATACTAATATAAGGGTAGGTAAAGCAAAAAATCGAAGAATATGAGGTTCTTCCTAAAAACACATACAATATGGATGAAAAGAGCTTTCTACTTGAACTGCTTCAAAAGACTCGAAGAGTCTTCAGTCTAAAGCATCTTGACAGTGGCAAATTGCTGAGTGCTGATCAAGACGGCAATAGAGAATGAATTACCTTGATTGCAACCATTTGCATGAATATGACCTATATACCCCCTTCGATCATTTATCAGGCGATATCAGGTAATATTCAGGACAGCTGGCTTACTGAATATGACCCCAAAGAGCAATCCTGCTTCTTTGCTTTCTTCGCTACTGGCTGAATCAACGATGAATTGGTCTACTCTTGGCTCACTATCGTATTTGACCGAAATACGAGATCAAAAGCCAGAAATTCACGGGATTATTGCCTTCTATTTGTTGACGGGCATGGCAGTCATATCAACATGAAGTTTCTTGACTGGTGTGAGCAGAACAAGGTGCTCGTGGCTTTATATTCTTCTCATTCTACGCATCGTCTTCAACCTCTGGATGTGAGCTTATTCAATCCTTTGGTCAATTACTACTCGCAAAACCTGAACGACTGAATCTTTAAGAGTCAAGAACTTTCTCGAATATCAAAAAGAGACTTCTTTGACCTGTTTTGACCTGCATATCAAGCTGCTTTCACGCATGCCAACATAAAAAGTGAATGGGAAAAGACAGGATTGCTGCCTTTCAATTCGTCACAGGTCATAAAGCAGATTAAATCGGACGCTAGACCTGTTTCAAGCCATTCTTCTTCTTCAGCATTGTCAGAAGCTGATTGAAGAAAGGTTCGACGATTAATGAAGTCAGTTGTAGGAGAAGTAATTGGTTCGAAAGCTCGTAAGTTGAACAATACGATGAAAAAGCTTACTACAGATGTTGCTCTTCTAAAAGCAGAAAATGAAGGTCTTCGACGAACAGTACGTATTGAAAGAAGTCGCAGACGACGTGGAAAGCCTTTATTTGACGATTTAGGGGTTAATGGTGAGGCAAAGGGGATGTTTTTTAGTTCTAATAAGATTCAGGCGGCTCGTGATCGTCAAATTCAAAGAATCGAAGAGGAACAGCAAGCTGCTATTCAAAAGGCTGAAGAAAAGGAACAAAGGAAGCTTAGAAAGCTAGAGGAACTGTTAGAGGCCAGCATAGAGCGAGTCATATGGGTGTAATGTAACGAGTATATAAATGCTAAGGAAGGAAAGTATCTAGGAGGGAAGGACCGGCTATCTATATGGCTCAGGAGAACATAAGCTAACCCTGAATAGGGTTGGCTTCGGAACAACTCGATAGCCTAGTGACGAGCGACCGGCGATAGCCAGGAACATAGCCATCAACATAGTCATCAACATAGCTACCAACATAGGTGCGTAGCTAGGATCGTAACAGGAACAGCGTTTAATAGCTGAAAGAAAGGTGGAACGGGAAAAAAAGAAGGCGGAACGGGAGGAGGAAGCGAAGCGAAAAAAGGAGCTACGGGCGAAGGAATTGGAGCAACGACGTCTAGTTCAGGAGCAAAAGCTGAAGGCTAAAGAGCTTCAGAAAGGGCAAAAGAAGAAGTCTAAAGAGGTGAAAGTACAGCAATTCACTGATTTTGTTGCTATTGAGGAGGTGGAAAGGGGGCCTAGTCAAATCAGGTCTACGCGAGCTGGAAGGCAATTCAAAGCTTCTAAGCGATTTGATGATTAATTCTTATAGCTTGGAAGCTTCATATAGATATCGACAACTCTCTATATTAATTGCAATTTGATTCTATGAATGGTGGTTGAATAATAATAAAAATAGTATTGGTTACTAATCGGGTTTAGGGTGTGCACGGGACCGGAACGTGCACGGGCCCGGGAGTAATCCTAGCGCGACGCCATACTCTTTACGGATATCCATTGATTTTAAAGACGCAACTGTTTTCAACGAAAGGCGCATGCCCAACACAGCTTTTCGCCGCCACATGCATTCCCTATACCGTGTCACTAATGGTTTTTGCTCCCTGTGCACTATAGGATGCCCTCTTCCTTTTAGGAACTAAGATTTCTAGGCTCTCTAGGTTCTAGAGGTATGACTCTTCTTCTACCTACAAACCATCGGCGGTAACGCAGTAAGTGGAGGACACGCGATCTGTCCGCCACGATGAGCGTGAGTCACCAGAGAACAGTGGCCGGCTTTTGAAATCAACATTAGTAAATTTATCTAGTTTCTGAACTCGGTACTAAGCTCTATCGGTGGTGATGGTACCCCCCCAACTCTGCCATCCACCCGGACAACCAAACTTGAAAGCTTACCAAACGGATCAAAGGATGGTCGCGAGCATGACAGAGGGCCACCTTCGGCCAACAATGTTTTATCAGATAAAAAGCGCAAGGCAGAGGGCGAACTTTCGAAAACGAATTGCAAAGCCTTAAAGGACACCAAAGGGAGCGGCCCAAGCAGTGGCGTTGCTGCTCCAGATACACCTCGTCTACTAGCAAACCTCAAAACACCATCCGCTCCCACCTCGTCAAAACCAGCTGTCCCCTATCGCGGCACAAGCGCTGCAAGCTCCGCCTCAGCGAGACCCATTACACCTGCTGCGGAAATCCCCAAAGCAGCACCCAAAAAAGGCTCCTATGCCGAGATCATGGCTCGAGCCAAAGCGGCGCAAACGGCGTCCCCTGCCGTGGGCGTCATTAAGCACAAACCCAAAGAAAAGGTCAGTGAAAAGAAGGAGCTCCTACTAGCCAAAAAGGGTCTTTCAGCAAAGGGCAAGATTGGTCCAAAACCTCGGCAGCGCGGCCGCTCTCCAGGCAGCAAAAGCAGTAGCCCAGCCCCCAGCCTCCCGTCATCAAAGAAACCCAACGACAAGAAGCCCGTACAGCCCACCTACAAAGGCACCGCCAAACCTGTCCCAGCCTACCGCGGTACTATGAAAGCCGCACATTCCACCGCCTCAAATCACAAAATTCCCTCGAGCGCCCATCCTTCCACCGTCAAATCCCGCCATAATCGCCATGCCTCCTCAGAGGACGACATCATTGATGACGAAGAAATTGACGAGGAGGATGAAGAGGATTACCCCGAATCAGAATCCGATATGGAAGCGGGGTTTTCTGACGTAGAAGAAGAAGAGCAAATGGCAGTCAAAGCCGCGAAGAAAGAGGACAACGAACAAGCACGAATTGAGGACCAGCATAAGAAGGAGAAGGAGGAGAGGAGGAGGATGTTGCAGCAGATGGCGAATAATGCGAAGAAGAGAAGTTATTGAAGGGTTTGAAAGGGTGTGCATCTGGTATTATGAGGTGGTGTATGCATGATGGAAGATGGCGTCAAGGTCATGCCGTGCAGCATTTGCTCAGATGATTTTTCAAAGGCAGGTTTTTGGGAAGGGTTCTTGTGCTGTTGTTCTAGCGGGCGTTATTGACTACATGGCCCGTTCGAGCAGGGAGGAGATAAGATTAGAGATTACTAATTTTTGCACTGGAGTCATTACAATAAGTTTTTTTGCTGCAAGGACAGGTATAATGAGGCAAGCTCCATGTCCCAATTCTGCCGCAACTCCGCTACTTTGCGGTGTTGCGTTCGGCGGTAACACAATAGGACGAAGAGATAATAAGGAAACTTAAGTGCTCTATAAAATAGCTTCACAACCCTATTACAGATACGAGAACAGTTCTCTAGTTCTGCATATACACTCATGACAGTAACCATCTTTATAGGGCAGGTGACCCTTAGCGTAATCTATGTTCGCTTAGCTAGTGTGGCTTACTAGCGCCTCCACGAACCTCATCCGCAAGTACATCACGATAATCACGCCAACCATCCAGGTCTAAGCATATCAGCCGGAGATCCTAATCATGGCTGACGCAGACTACGTGAGTAACCTCTTCATCATACCTGAATTGTTCCGGTGTGGAAGGAGCGAGCTAATGATGTACTGATCTAGAACCCTGAGGAGGCTGCTGGTGAGTGCCACCTTATTCCCCATACCCAATCCTCCAGAGCGAAGATGGTCGCAGCGTTCATCTATCGTCCATCTATCATCAAACCAGATGAGTTTTCTTTTGGCACTGTCATCGAATTGTTCGGGGTCGCAAAGATGGCTAACACTTCGCCAACCTACAGAGCTCAAGAAAAAGAGAACCTTCCGTAAATTCTCCTACCGCGGCATCGACCTTGACCAGTTCGTTCTCTTCTTCCTTTACTGTTCTTTCTGTAGAAATAAATCCTTATCTCCTGCAGACTCCTCGATCTCTCCTCCTCCCAACTCCGCGACGTCGTACACGCCCGTGCCCGTCGCCGCTTCAATCGCGGTCTCAAACGCAAGCCCATGGGTCTCATCAAGAAATTACGCAAAGCAAAGCAAGAAGCGAAACCCAACGAGAAACCTGACTTGGTCAAGACCCACTTGCGCAACATGATTGTGGTGCCCGAGATGATTGGATCGGTGATTGGGATTTATTCGGGCAAAGAGTTCAACCAGGTGGAGATTAAGCCCGAGATGGTAGGCTTTTATCTAGGGGAGTTTAGCATCAGTTACAAGCCGGTAAAGCACGGGAGGCCGGGTATTGGAGCGACGCATTCGAGTAGATTTATTCCATTGAAGTGAGAGTGGCGAGGGATGGGCAAGAGAGGAGAGGGATGGACGTTGGCAGGATTGCATTATGCGATAGGACAACCTCTGATTTGCTACGTTTCAATTCTCTCAACTGCGCAGCCGTTGCTCCTCAATATCCTCGGCCCTAACCTCGAATCCCTTCCCAAATCTCCTCAGCCCCTCCCACAACTTCCCTCCCACCCCCTTCACACTCTTTCCCGTCAATGCGCCTCCTCCCTCCCCTTTTCCAAACCCCCCTATCATCCCCGTCTAAACCCTACACCCACAGACCTAAATCTCCGCTCCAACCCCTCCCCCTCCTGTCAAAAGATTTGTATCCCTACACAATACACCGTTATCCCACAAACCGACTCTCAACCACAGGAACCAAGAAAGAAGGGATTTTGTTAGCTGGGTGTTCGAAGGAGAGAGGAGAGAAAGTGTGGGTATGGGAGTACGATGAGGGGTAGGTTTGAGTGTGTAGGGTGGAGATGGGGGTGTGAAGAGGAGAGGTGGGAGAGTATAGGGTTTTGTGAATCTACGTAAAAACCGAGAGTTGATATTGGGTAAAGAAATCGCAACTTCCCACAGACCACCTCTGACAATTGCAGCTTGTTACTACACAATGATCATACTGTATCCTCTTCCTTTGTCACTTTATACTATCAAGACATACTCCGAACAACTTATCGAGCGAAGTACGTGCTTGGAAGGACCATAGTCGATCACGCAGCAACGCTCCCAATCCTTTTGAGTTGAAATTATTCATTTTGTGCAGTCATTGTCTTCTATAGCAGGGCCCTTGGTGTGAATGAATAGCAGGTTTAGATGAGGTAGATTTTGCAAGTAGGAAAACTGTGTCGCTGGTCGAAAGTTTTATGTGAAAGAAGGGTCCTAGTTTAAGTGCGAAGCGCGCGTTTACAGTAGCCTCTCTCTCTCGTGACATCAATCGTTCAATATGTCTACAATGGTTGATTATCCTCGCTACATCTTAAAGATTTCGCTATAATCCCGCATGGTCCTTAATATCCGGTCTATACCATAGCTTCGAGAACGGAGATTGGGACTTGGACCAGACACTAGAGTACGTTTTTATTCAAGTTCTTCGGTAACGAAAATGCAGTTTTCGGAATTCTTTCTCTTCTATGCGAGTCACCAAGCTTTGAACCGAAAATATTCACACACATGTAATGGAATGATTGAGTGGTTTAGAGACTTGAGAAGAAGATAATCATAAGAGGTTGAGATGAATCGTACAGAGACCTCAATGCGCTTTCCCAAGCCCACCGTCACCGCGATATGCCGGATTCTCCTTGACCGTTAACATCATAATCTCCGAAGCCCCGGTATACGTATAATTGAACTCAAACCCAGCTATCGTCCCCGCTTCCGCCGATCTCCGCCCGTACTCGAAAAGCAAAGGTAGAACACTTGTCTTCTGACCGCCCGTACCGGCGTAACCCTGTCCTTCAGGACTAGGCTGGAGCTCAAAAAGCTGCCGGCGACACAAAGGACACGAATCAGCGGGTGCTGTCCGCATCCACCGCCCAAGACAAATGCTACCGAGGACGTGCTCGCATGGCAGTCTGACGGGAATTTCAAGGGCTTTGTTGTCGGATGTGATGATAGCAAGCCCGTCGCACTTGAAATCCTTCCTGCAGAAATGGCATTCCTTTTCATACGGTCCGAGATTCCCAAGGATGGGGCGGGGCAGTACTCCAAGAAAATCTTTGCACGTTTTGACGGTTGGCGGAATGCAGAACACCAGGGTCGGGAGAGGTGTGGTCCCGCGGCTTGGAACGGCAGTAGGGGGTTGTCTGATGTAGTAGGAAATTTGGAAGGACGTGGTAGGTGTGGTCATGGCCACGTTTGGAGTCGTGGTCGTTGGCGACACCATGATGGTGGGGGTGCCCTTTGCCACCGGAGAGCCCATAACTGCTGTGGGAGCCATTCTCTGAGCAGGGCCCATGACCGTAGGAGGGCTCATGTTTACGGTGGGGGTAAGTTGAGAAGATTTGATATAATAAGGCCCTGACATTGTGATTAGTACCTTGATCAAAAACTTTGTGAGGAGCTACTCGACTATGACTCTTCTTGCTAATGAGCAGTTCGGAGAATTGATGATCTATCTCTGGCAAGGATTTCTGGTGGTTGAAGTTGAATCTCCTACGGCTTTGCTTTGGATCCGGGCTAGGACTTTAAGTAAGTGATAGGGTTTCCTACGCTTCTGAATGATGTTGTTGAAAGGCTTTGTGTATGTTTCTTTGTTGGTCCACGTTCGGTTTTTGTTTTGCGAGTGTAGACCACAAAGGGCTGGAATGGCACGGGGATGTGAAGGGGGACTAATGAGTTCTGTATATTTGAGACAAAGAATATCCCTGGAGGTGATACCGCATTGTGAACCTGAAAGGCGAACACGATAGCCAGAGCGCTGCCGTATTTGGGCTCTTAAAGTGGTAGCAGGGATGGATGCGAAATACAAACGTTCCTAGAAGGACTGAACGAATTTTCCCTGAAGAGAACACTGATGAGATCCAAAGCCCCCTTAGCTCAGCGCAGACCTTGACGCTCCCAAAATAAGGCCAGTATATAAAAATTCCCAAATCCCAAATCCTATCCCCCCCACCCCTAAGAACCCACACCCCCCTCAAACCCACCTCAAAGACCCCCAACCCCAAAAACACAGCCTCAGCGCGATACTCCACCCCCCCCCCCCAAACCAACCCCACAAAGGATAATTCCCCTGACACACAATGCAGTGGATAATACCCCTCTAAACAAGCATCCGGCGGTTAGAAGTTTTCTATCCGCGCTGTGCGTTAGAATTGTAGGACTTGCGGGGCTGAGCGGGGGTGTGAGGTTGGAGGGGTGGGGGTTTGCTGGAGTGGTTCATGGTGTCTAGTTGTGCGGGCTGTGGGTCGGAGAAGTTGTGCTTGAGCTTTCCGTGTGAGTTGCTGAGGGTTTAGGCTTTGAGATGGAGGTGGAGGAAAGTCGGTGATAGGGGTTTCTTCGGACGGGTTCCTCAGGCTCCATCGATGTTGTGGTTTGTGGTAACAAAGATCTAACGAAAATTTGACTATGGGGGACTCGGGACCCAGATTCCCAGTCAATGTTATCATTTCTCTCATTGGTGGGTTAGTGGTCTTTGTCCGAGAAACTACAGCACTCACTGGACTCGGTGTGTTATTTTCTGTTTACCAATCTCACAATAGCCGGATTATAATGGGGATTTGCATTCATGTCCTAATCTTGGGGTTGTTGGTATTATCCCTAGAATCAAACGAATCTCTTGAAAGAATTCGATTTCTCAAGTCAGCAAAGGTCCGAACGCGAACCTGTTACGCTATGGGACTCCGCTTACTCCCTGAAGGATGACCTCTAATTCAGTTGCCCAGTGCGGCCTTTCGAATACGCACCTCGATGTATCCCGTGATTAGCCCAGCAAGCCTTCAAACATATCTTATCGGCTCTATACTGCTTCCACTCCGCCGTACTCACCAGGATCCTGTTTAGCCTGCACAACTCTGAATTCTGAAAAGCCGCTTTGCAGGCTTCGATTCTGGCCTGTGCCTCCCGCATCTCAGGCGTTGGGTTCAGTCTCCATAGCAGTGGTACTCTCGCACCCCGCAGGCGGCTTTTCTCTTCTTTGTACGTTTTGAATTCCGCCGTGCTTTTGAAGGCTCGAGTCTGCCTGTAAAATTCGGTCCCCTCAATGGCCTTTTCGTAGGCTAGCACTCTGTCTCGTATTTTCAAAATCTCGTCCGGTGGCTGCGTGTTTAGGCAGTCTGGAGCGTATAGGTTGAAGGGGTCTTCGGAGTGCGGGGTTTCAATGGGGCAGCCTGGCTGGACACAGAGGCGATGTGTGTGGCTCTGCTCGACGATTTCGTGGATTGCGGTGACTTTGTTCTTCAGCTCGTCGTTGTCGCTGTCGAGGGGAGTTGAGTCATGTAGAGATCTATCGCTAGGCGCTGATCGAGGTGGGTCTCTTCTGCCAAAGTTTTTCAAAAGTTCAGCAGTTCGATCTTTGACAATGCGATGTTTTGCAATCGGACTTCTAGGGGTTGGGATTTTGCGGGTTCGACTTTCTTTCCATTGGCTTGGGTGCGACTTCTGCCGATTTTCCGGTAGAAGATACCTTGAATCAAAAGGTACTAGGTTTGCCACGATGTCTGCGTATGGTGTTGCCGAGATAGACATTTGAGGATGTTGTTGGTTGAAAACCGGTGAAGAACGCTTTGGTGTGGAGTCCTGTAGGTTTACTGTGACCAGGCTTGTATATATTGTAAATTTGTATATTTGGCGGTTACAGCAATTTAAAAGGAATCTCCAATCCTTGGCGGTAAAATCTTGAAGAGCTGTGGGTTCAAGAAATTCTGCGATGGATGATTCCGATGAAGGCGTAAATGTCCAGAATCTATACTTCTCATCAGAGCATGTCTTTGAGCCTGGATTGAACAATAGGGCATTGTTTCTCGAATGTCATATAATGTCATTGTTGCTTTCATCAAGGCTCGGAGACCTTTCCATTGAAAGGAATTGTTTCGAACGATTCTCTCTCTGTAGTGCAGAAGCTCACAAAGCGGGAAGCTAAATCAGATATAGAAAATATCGGTTAACAGTATATCGAGGGACCCCAAGAGCTGATGAACGGCTGAATCAAGATTTCGGGTGAAGAGGGAAATATTCAAAGAAAGAAACTGATAGGCATTTCATCAGCTTGAAGGTATCAAAGAGCTGAGTAGGCCGGTAGTCAGCCAGGTACTGAGTAATAATCCTGAGATTTCAGTAAAGTAGGTATACTATGACGTCCGGGAATATCCAGCTAAAGGAAATGTTCGAGGTGTTGCTCAACCAAGAACGAAACAGACAACAATGCCGTAGATATTGTAATTGGAACTAGATGTAGGATCAGCAATACTCCTACGTGGTATACTTCTGGGTACTCTGAGGCTTGATTTAGATTATATGTAAGAATATAAATTTTATAAACGGGCTACCTTTTGAAGGGAAAGCGTTACTCACAGCGTCGATACACGGTAAGTCTTCTCAGAGTTATCGAATTTAAAACATTCCGTCGTTGTTGTTGGAGTTGCTAACGTCCGACATCATGATAATTCTTCAACGAGTGGACCGAGAATACCTTGTCCCGCTGATAGTCGTGCAACACCTGGAGCATTTGATGCTACAAACCTATCGAGGTGCTGTGAGACCACGAAACGTGGCTCAAACTGCGTATCATAGACCTTATCGGAGGTTCAGATGCTTCCGTTCCTAAATTCCATGTTCGTGAGCATTTTGTGCAAGCGAAGATGACGAGAAGCGAGACAGTAGTTAGTAGGCGGTTGTTTGGGTATGGATGGTCAGTCTAGTAGATTAGTCGGTCCACACAGCGCTGTACAAAGATTGAAAAGAGAACTGAACTAATATGTCGCAAGATTTCGCAAGACAGCTCGTGCATCAAAGCCTTTTGGGGGACCTGTCACCATACAAACTATGTTATGACCACGTCGCTATAACACCTCCCACAGAGTCTTATATTCCCATGGTAAATCCTCATCAAAAACACCAATACAGGTGAAGCCTTCGTTCATGTCTTGCTTGCGGGGCTTAACGGGCTTTTTTCCTGGATATTCTCTGACAAAGGTATGTAGCAATGGTGTGATCGTCCTAGCTGCTACTTCGTAACATCTTTGGTACACTGCAGTCGCATCTGTGGTTATGTTGCTAGTGGCGGAAATTCCGTCAATATCATTGATAAAGCCGTCAAATATGGGAGGCGGCCCTTCTTTAGATATTTCGAGGATTTCGCGGTATTTAGAGGGATAATCCTTCCACTGTTTCTCATACCACCACATTTTCATGCGCTTAGCCATATCCTCCCTGAATTTTGCTGCCCCAAGAGCCTTGGCTAAGCTGTTTGACCGCGAGAAAAGAGGCGGGGTCGGCAATAATGTAAGAAGATTATCATCGACTTGTTTCATCGTGCTACGAAGCTCTTTGCGCTTCTCGAGAACCAATGTAAGGCTTTCATGGCCTTCGAAGATGCGGCAAATCTCTTCATCGTCTCTGGTGGGGTCGGCCATTAAGCGACAGACAACTTCTTTAAACAGCCATCTACGCCTAAGATTGATGGCAAGATCTAGAAGATCTCGAGGACATTCGGCAAGGAGAGGTGCCACACCGGACATTTTGAGATGTTTGATATAAAGTTGGATTTTTGGCATCACAACATGAAGGCTACCGTAAGTATCCGCAACGATGAGAAGGCAATTGATAGAGCACACTGGTGGGTCCTCCATATCGTCGAAGATGTTAAATGGCTGCTCATATAAAATCCTTAGATACTGCCTGTGAGCTTCTATAACAGGTTGCAATTCTTCCGTATCGAAGTCAGCGGCCAGGACTCCGGATTGAACATTGCATACTGTATTGGCGTCAACCTCAGGGGCGTCCAGCCCTGTACCCGGAACAGTTGACTAATCTGTAGTTAGCTCTATCCATTCCTACGCCGAGTGATTATGATTTTATTGACGTCTAACATACTATTCTCTCTAGCAGATCAAATTCGAACTCCTCGTCGAATCGGAGCTCATATCTCCACTTTATTATCCCTGTGGGCTTTTCACTAATAGCCCATCTGTCACTCATACATGCTTTGAAATAGGGCGAATTGGCAATAAGACATTCGCTATGTAGAACAAAGCGGTCCTCTGGCTTCTGGGAGAGTCGTAACTCGAAATCGCCGTCTCCGAATATTGGGAACTCGTTTCTAGGGTCGGAAGATGTAAAAGTCTTAGAAACTGAACGTCGGCCCAGGATCGGCAAGCTGAAGAATTTCCGTAACATGTCTAAGTTTGGGGGTTCCAGTGGAATCAGATCGAATCGTAGTGTCGAGGACGCGGTGTATAAGGGGAGTTATAAGGTCCCACGACATCTGGTTTAGTTGCTTGTTATATGACCCCTGAGCACAGTTGTTCATTATTAGAAGCAACAATCACCAAGAATCCCAACAAGTCCGTATTTCAAATCACTTCGATAATTCATTAGAGAGACAAGTTTTTACTTCATCGCCCATTGAATTTGCGCTCCCGCGGAGTTTCGAAAGCAATAAAGTTCTAATCCTTCATTTCGCCGATTGATGATTTCAAAATATATTCCTATTCCAAGCGTATCAGCATGGCGCTTGGAATGCCGCCAACGTAGCTGTTCATGACTTGGAGCCCAGCAATCGACGCTGTGTATAGAAGCAATGAAAGATCCCAGTCGTTGTCGGTCCTGGAACAACCATAATAGAGGCTTACTATGCCTTCGGTAAAGATGGCTGAGTAGCGGGATCGAATAGGCTATTTTAGTGAATATATCACCACCATGCAGTGGGTCCGAGTGCCGACTGCATCATTGATGCCTGCTTGAATCAGTGACAGTCCACTTCGAAGGTTTATGTAACTTACTGTTATGCCGTACGGACTTTTACGCTCAAGGTTAGAGGCAGACTCTCGCTCCGATGGAGCGACCGGAGATAGGTCGTGCCAATGCTCTTGTTCGACGCGGACCCGAACCCATTCATTCATATCGTAGAAATATTCAGCTGAATCGTTCTTCCATACCCAACACTGCTCCCGGACATTGCTATAGCACAAATCAGAAATTAACATAATCGTTGGAGACAGTCCGTAGCTTACAAATAGCTATCCGGGAACATGAGATTCGGAGGAACGAATATGTCGTCAAAGAAATCCAGGCGTACTGTGGCCATGTCAAAAACTGTATGTGTTCTCAATGAACTCGGAGAGTGTACTCTTCATGCCATACTCCGAAGCACTGCTGATTTTCCCAAGAATGATTTCTCCTTTGAACGGTCGAAAGACGATAAGACGGAATTCGACTTCACGGACGTTAGTCTAGGGAAGCTTTTAGAAAGCATTGCGCTCATAGCACCCAGCTTCCTGCTTACCGTTTACGTTGACAATACCGGTGCCGTGGCCGATTAGACCGTCAGACAACTTGAGTATATCGAAGAGACATATACACAGGCCGATTTTCTGAATGACCTGAGAGATGGGTTGGTTTGATTCCTTCTCATCGTTCAATATTAAGATATCACCTTGTTGGCATATTTTTCGTTAATGTTGTCTTCGATACTTTCGGCACTTGGCTTTTCGAGATCTGCTGGATTTATCTGGACAAGATCGGAGATGGTAGTCTGTCATTGGGTTAGCATGTGAGCTTGAATTATAGAGCTACGTACGAGGATAAACATTTTCCAGAAAACTATACACGAGGACCTGACGCGGTGGATCTCATCCGAAATGGATTTCTTTGTCTAACTCCTCAGCCCATTTGACCTCTTTATCTTATCTCATATAGCCGAGCATCAATCGCGGCAGTAGTAGGATAGCCGCCAATCTTGAGTCGATGGACAACTCCCTCTGCAGCGCTTTCCTACAGCTAGAGATGCCAACCCTCCAAGCTAAGCTCTAAGCCCTAAGCCTCCGACCTCAAGTATCCCAGCCTACCTACAAAAGTCCAAATTCCTCAAATCCCACAAGATCAATTTCCTACGCACGCCATAACTCTCTCGATCTGCTACATTTGATTCACCATTGCCATGAGCACAATGACTGAAATATGCTGGCCTTTATCTGTTTCTGTACCCATTTTTACATGCGAAGCTGCTGCTTTTCTTGTTTCGAGCTAACCATGCACAGCCTGAAACCCATCCACAAGCACTAGAAGCACAACCAAAATAATCAACGAGATTGAGCGAAAGAACTTTTTATTCTGAGATTATCAGGAGCCACCCGTCTATTGAGAAATACTGCCTTTATGACCCGAGATTAGCGCCTCATCATGCATTTTCTTCACCCTTTCATATTTTCCCGTCATCTATCACGTACACCCTATTCCTCTCCCCCTACCACTCCCGACCCCCTACCATTGCGCATATTTTTCCCTGCCGCTCAAGCATGCCCGTTCACCACAACCCCATTCGAAATCTTCGGCCCCACCACTGCCTTTTCCAGCGCTTGCAGAACATCCTTCTTCAAGTCTTGGCCGTCTTCGATACCGCAACTGACTCTAATCAAATCATCCCAAACACCTGCGGCCTCGCGCTGCTCTCTCGGAATTCCCGCATGCGTCATTGAGCTCGGTACCTCGACGAGACTTTCCACGCCACCGAGGCTCTCTGCGAGGGTGAAGATGGTAGTGGCTTGGCAGAAGCGCTCAGCGGCTTCTGGGCCGCCTTTGATGCGGAAGCTAAGCATGCCGCCGCCCATGCCGTCTCGATGCTGCTTGGTTGCAATACTCCGTTGCGGGTGGCTTGACAGGCCAGGGTAGTTTACTGCGATGACGTGCGGGGAGGAATTCAGGGCTGAGGCGACGATTGAGGCATTGAGGGAGGCCTCTCGGGCGCGCAGATGTAGAGTTTTGAGGCCGCGGTGGGCGAGGAAGCAGTCGAAGGGGGAGGGGACGGCACCGATGGCGTTTTGGAGGAAGGTGAGGCGGTCTTTGATGGTGGGCGAGTTGAACGCGGCGGCACCCATGAGGACATCCTTGGAGAAAGTTAGTTGGTGGTGATGTGACACGGGGGAAAGGGCTTACAGAATGGCCGTTGATGTATTTGGTGACGGAATGAATCACGATGTCCGCGCCATGATCGAGAGGATTTTGGACGTAAGGGCTTAGAAAGGTATTGTCGACTACAACCATAATGCCGTGCTGGTGGGCAACGGTTGCGACATTTCGAATATCGACCAGGCTGAGAGTCGGGTTGCTGGGGCTTTCAATCCATATGAGCTTCGTCTCATCTGGCCGGATGAGCTCTGCAATGTCTATTTCGATGCTTGGGGAGAACGTAACTTGAACGCCGTGTGCTGCTGCGACTTTTGTGAAATAGCGATGCGTCCCTCCGTAGACGTCGGAAACGGAAACGACGTGGGAGCCTTGAGCCAGTGATTGGAGAATTGTGGCTGTGGTTGCGGAGCCTGAAGAAAAGGCTAGGGCAAAGCGAGCATGTTCAAGGGCTGCGACGGCTCGCTCGAAGTTGTCTCTGGAGCTGTCAGAACGAAAGTGGCATGCTGGGAAAGTCTTGGGAGTACCTGTTGGGGTTCGAGCTTCTTGTGTATTCGTAGGCGCCTATTGGCTTGCCAACGCCTGTCTGTGCAAAGGTTGTGGAGAGGGAGATCTGACGCAAGGTCAGGATAACTAGCTAAGCAATGCACTGCAACAGCCTACAGCTTCAATGACAGCACCGGTGGAAGGATCGTGAGGGCTGCCTGCGTGAACCGCCAATGTTCCAAAATTATGTACAGGCGAGGACGCTCTTGGAGGGGTTTCAATCGAGCCATTGATAGATGGTGACATGGTGTTTTCAAAAGGCCCGGGTTCGAGGCCTTTTTCGCTGCAGTTAAAGGTCGTGTTGAACTGGATTGATGCCGTTCAATTGCTTCAAATCGACGGTAGAGAACAGATGAGTTTTTAAAATGAAGGTATAGGAACCTGGTTCACACTCTATTTACAAATTGTGAGGTTTCTAGGATTCCAAATCAAAAGTGTGTCGGAGTGTATTACCAATCTACAAACGGCTTTTCCATTGTCGTGCCAGTAAGGAATGACGCGATCCGTGTCAATTCTCTAAGCGTCTGATGGATAAGATAAGATTAAGAGAGCTATCTATATATAGCAGATTGTACAATCTGACCGCCTCCTAGCCAGCTCCAGCCCCTGTGTTTCTGTTAAGGTAAAGCGTGCCATATAGCGTGCCATAAAGCGATACGCAGCTATTCATACTACAGTCTCAGCTCCTTCATTCCCAGCTGATGCGCCAGAGTCCTTGACCTGCACATCATTTTCCACTGGTACTTCCTCTTGTAACATCCCCTTTTCCCCTAAATGCACGATTGCTGCCAGAATATTCATGTCCTCCTTCTCCTTCTCCTGCTCCACAAGCTATATCGAGATGTTAGCAAAGAAACATATACAAGAGCGATGCTCATGCCTGACGCACCCTCTGATAGAGCCCCTTTCTTTCAGTCTTCACCTCTGCTTTCTTTCCGTCCTTTTTCCTGTTCGCAGCCTGGCTGCCCCTTTCCGGCAGCTCATGTCGGAATGGACAAGCATCGCCACGTCTGCATCGACCACTCTTTAAAAAGTCACGGCAGATGGCTTTTTGCTTGGGTTTCTTTGGTGGTGGCACTCTGTTAGGAGCAACACGTGTGGAAGGAGCGGTTTCGGGGGCATCATTATCAGAAGAAGAACCGCTGGAAGAGGTGGAGTCCTCAGAGTCGGAATCTGTAGAGAGAGAGAGGTCGGAATCGTCCGATGTCGTTGCTGAGACCGGAAGGCTGGATTCCTCCACTTTCTCACCGTTTTCTGGAATGCAGCCATTGACCAGGGGTTTGCCATGCGGGTCAGCTAAGGCAGAAAATTCACCAGGTATTGAAGATTGTTGAAGATTAGTCTGCATCAGATCCCTGTCTGGTAGTGAAGGCTGAGATGTCGGCGTCAGCGGATCAGGCACACCGGTCCGTGTTTCGATGATCTTTTCTTCTATCACTTCTGACTTGACGGTCGTCTTAGAAACCTCGTCAACCTCCATTTTGATCTTTGAAGCATCCTCTTCTACAAAAGAGGACGCTTCTTCCGTCTTTCCAAAACTTATCACATCAAGCGCGACCTGGCTAGCGCCATCGACAGTCGTGCCATTGGCACTAACACTGTTGCCCACCGGCTTTCCCTCCGTATCTACATGATTCTGCAATGATGACTGCTCATCCTTGTCATGATTAGTATTGGCCTTGCTCGCCTTGGCCTCTGCTTTAGCAATGCGCTTCTCCTGTTTCTCAAGCTGTCGGCGGAGCTTCTCCACCTTAGACTTGGCTTTTGCGACCGCATTTTTGGATTTAGACTCAGCAGCTTCCGTCTCGGCTTGCATTTTCTGCTTCTCCTTGGCTTCTCTGACTTCCGCGTTTTGTTTCTCTCTGAATTCGGCCTTCTGCTTTTCTAGAGCCTTCTTACGTGCTTGATCTGCTGCTCGTTGCGCCTCCTGTTTCTCTCGCTTGAGCCTCGTTGCTTGCTCTATACGCTCCTTGGTAGGAAAGCGGTTCTTGCGCTCTTCGATGAATGCAGTAATTTCTGCCGAAGATTGGAGGGTTGCTGTTCGACCTCTGTAAGTAAACTGCAGTCTGGGAGATTTGTTAGTGAAACCACCTAAGCCATGTTGATGTTCGAGTCTTACTGTTGTTCCTCTGAGCTTGGACCAACAGCAGCTGCAAGCTTGGTTTCCTCATCCACGTCGTCTTCCTCCTCACTAGACTCATGCTCCTCTGCTCTAGGCGTCAGACCCAGTTGGTTATGCCGACGCTTCTTCTTCCGTTTCCTTCCAGGCTCTTGAGGTGCAGGCGGCTTGGTGGGCAGAGGGATACCGAAACTAGGCACGGCCGGGGCGACTTGAGATTTTGGGTTATTCTTTCTAGATCCGCCAAACGCGTCTGCATGCCCTCGTTTCTGACCGCGGTTACGTTGACCTTGAAACGAGTTAGGGGAACCAATTCGGGCAGAGCGAGAATTGCCTGGAGAACTCTGTCGATAGGGCGGCCTATTACCTTCGCGTGAATCATTATAGAACGGGCGTGCTCTATCTTCTGCTAGGTGCGGGTATGATTGAGCTAAAACAGGTGATCGATGGGTATCTAGCGGATATCCGCTATCAAATCCTAACCGTATAGGTGGGCCCATCAATACTGGCTGACCGCCCGAACTGCCACGGTTGCGGTCCATAGCCCGGTGATCTTGCTGCTGTGGAGGAGGATATGGAGTACTTTGAGGTGGTGGGTGATATCCATAGGGTGCACTCTGTGGGGCTCCATCGTAGAATGGTGGGGGCCTATGCTGATGTGTGGGGTATGATGGTATTGCAGGGTACGGCGAGGGCGTATGACCGTAGCCTTGATGCACGTTCGGTGGGTACTGGGGCTGCTGGACTGAGGGATACTCCGGCAAAGGATAGCCGCCTGCTGCGTTGTAGCTTGGTTGTGAACTGTACCCATCATTGCGCGTTGATGAGTGCCCGTCAGCCCGTGAAGAGCCACCGCCACTCCGAATGTTGTTTCCTCTTGAACCTTGTCTACTGTTGCCCGCACCTCGCCCAGAAGGATCACGACCTCCTCTGTTCCCCCTCCCGCCATAGCCATTTTGTTGTGGGTTCGTGGGGTATGCAGGATAGCTCGAGGAGGCTTGTGGAGGTGGGGGAGGGGGGGGAGGGAAGACGAACCCTGATCCACTCATTATCAAGGCTTCTTCCCCACGGGACTGCAGCAGAGTGCTACCCAAGTAGTTGAAACAATCGAGACGTGTTTGATTCACATGGAATGGTGTTAACACCTGCCTTATAAGGCAAGTACTTCGCAACGCGTTCGGAACTACTATTCGCCGTTGAGCTACAAGTAGCAATTAACAGGCCCTCTCGTGCCTATGTACTACAACCGGGCTGTGATTGGCTAAGGTACGTAGAAGTGAATGATTCTTGAAGTCAATGAAGGAACATTCATCATACCACCACATCACCCCTCGAACGTTGCCGCGCTCTCTTCACTTTTCATATTCATTGTGCATATTGCTCACCGTTCAACCCAGTCTTCGAAGCTCAGGCACCACCAGCACTGTAAGCTTGCTCCGCGTAAGTAGCTACACAGTTGAGGGGTAGCAACTGCCATCTGGAGAATGCTGTTCTGGTCCAGCTCAACTTCAGCCAAACGCCATCACCTACCCTCAAGCCCTGGCCTTAACCCGTCGCTCGCTAGAAGTCCGCTTTAAGGCCGGCAGACTCCTTCAAGGCTGTCAGAAGGGTTCAGAAGGAAAAATGGCCCTGCCCTTCAATCCCCCTCATCCGCCACCGTCCTCATCTTCCCCCATTCTTTCTCCAGTACTTCCATTCCTGCATTCTTTTCCAATTCCCTCCATACATCTTGCGCATACATTTGCTCCACGCCCTTCACAAACAGATTATCCTCTCCATGACTCTTCTGCGCCCCGTTCCTTACCTCCTTCAGCAGGTCCCATCCCACAACTGCCCAGTCAATGCCGTGCTTTTCTAATTCTTTGACCTGTCCGGCACTCTGCAGATAGGCAAGTTGGCTCACTAATCGGAATAGCACCCATTTGCGGACTATGCGCACAGGATGCCAGGTCTGAGGGCAGTGCACCGGATCAATGTAGAAGTAAGCTTTTAGAGCGTGGGTGAGGGCAAGTGACCAGTTCTGCAGGGTGATATTGACGAGCATAGTTTGGTGGCGGATTGAAGCCCAGGGCTGACGGTGAAGGGGGTAGACGGATTTGTGAGGGGTAAAGAGAGCCATGGCCTTTTCGAGTAGCTGGACTGCGTCTGTAGGGGATGATGACTTGGCCTTCATTAAGAGATCTGTAGCTTCAGCGTCCAGAGCAGCAAGTTTGGGCCCAGGAAGACTAGAAAGCAATGATGGTGGAGTATCGGGAAGGGAACAAGTGGTTTTATTCATGCAGGATTCGCAAGTACAAGTGAAGAAGTAACGAGATTGGAGGTCATCTTGGCGGATTGGAGTGGTGGTAGTAGTGTCTATGTAGGAGATGAATATCTCGTTATCTTTTTGAATAGGTGCGAGTGATCGGACGGACAGCGAGGGGCCGGAGAAGACGATGACGGCATTAGGTTCACATGAATGGTTGAGATGGGCGGCGGTGGGGGAAAGGCAGAGGCCAAGAGGATCATATGTAGGTGTTACGTGGGTAAGGCCGTTGGTGAGAGTCTGGTGCATGTGTCAGAAGGGGTCAAGCAGAGAGAATTCGGTGTACAGATGGGCTGCTGCTCACACGGGCGACGATTCCTTGAACTGTGTCAAGTGGTTCATATATTCTGGAATAGGATAAGATAGCTTGGCTCATGAGCTCGATAGTTTGCCATATTGTAAGATTCTCGTCGTTTCGGGTTTGCTGTGCCTTGAAATCATCGATATGTGACTGCAGATCTACGAACTCTTGCCACTGGTTATCCGGCAGCGACTTTGCCTTTCTTCGAAGCAAAAGCTGGATCGCCATGCGGACAGTGTTTGGCAGGACTTTTGGGTAGAGATTTTTGAATATCTTGCACTCGTACTTATGCTGGCTCTTCCATGACTGACTTTGGCAGTCCTGATAGGAAGAAAGTAAGCTTTGATGTAGTAAAACAAAGGCTGTCAAGTGAAAAGCATATGACTCGTGGAGTCGGGTACTTGATGAGCTAGAATATCCGCAATGCAATAAGTGAAGGTACCACAACGAGATTTTGTTTTTTTGGCTGAAAGGAGAACAGTAGCACGAAGAAGCGTGACCATATGGCGACAAAATTAGAGATATATAATACAAGTAATGATAATCCAGCTGAGATGCTTAACGCAGAATAGTACTTGGAAACTCCGAAACCAACTAGAGTAGGTGGTATTTGCAGTGGACCAAGCACCAAAACTTACCTGACCACAATACCTAGCAATCCTACATCCGGTACATGCCTTCAACTTCAGCATACCAACCCCATCATATTCGCCCTCATCCTCACTTTGATTTTCCGGAACCCACAAGTAGCAGCTGTAGCATGTATCCTTGAGGTGCGGAGAGTCCAAGGCTGAAACCAACGGACGATCAACGCGGAAAATCAGTTCTCCTGGTCCGATGTCATTGGCGGCGAACACGCCAGTCCCTGCTTTGGGGGTTTGGCGGGTGTAGGTGTTGGAGTGGTGGGTTTGAGAGGTCATGGTGATAGGCTGGGGTTTGGGAGGATGGTTTGGGAAGTGGTAAGGCTTTGTTGCCAAGCACGGTGCGGGCTCACAGACTGATTGCCACCTGCAATTACTTGATTCAAATACTGGTCAGGAAATGCCTTGGAATATAATGTAACAAGCTTACGTTCAGATACAGTGCAGACATTTGATCTACAAGTACAAGAATCTGAAGATAGCCTGGGAGTATGGACCGAGAAGAACAACAACAGGGTATTCCGTCCAAAGGGGGTATCGTTCATCGCAAAGTCCCTTTGCAGATAGACATGACATGCCAGCTGCGTTCGATCATGGCGAAAGTAACTCGTCATTCTATATCATTCTCGCATTTAGGTGGAAAATCAGTAGCCTCGCATATTTCCGGAACGCCAAACAGATCGAGACAGCATACCGTAGGTAGACTACTATACACCAAGCCTCTCCTGGTGTCCATTTGTAGCAATTTCTCTAGAGTCGGGAGATTCGTAATGATTCAGTGCAGGCGAACGAAGAGGCGGTCGAGAAGATTCTTCATCTTTGATAACCGGATATTGAATCTGCGATGACGTGGGAAAATTCGACGGCGAGCTTGATGGCATGCCTTCCTTCGAAGGTAGCAGTTTCGGAGCATCTCTCGGTACATTTTGTAATGGATTGTTGAGACTACTTGAAGCACCGGAGCGCTCCGATATGCCAAATGGAAGAGCATGGAATTTATCATTCGGCAGTTCTGGACCTATCGAACCTGACATAGGCCCCTTGTTTGGCTTTTCGATGAGTCTGCTCGGCGTGGTGGACGATTTACTATCAGCTAAGAATGCTTGATTGAGTCGTCCAGACTTGACCATATGTTCGCCCGTGACTGGAGTGGGAGCCATTGACGAGCTGGGACGCGACTGCGGTTCAGCAATGGTGGATGCTGAACCATGCGCTACAGTTAGGTCGACAATGCGCCGTTGTCCTATGGGTGTGGAAAATGGACTCGCAGGCCGCGAGAGATTAGATATCTGTCGTTGTAAAGAATGATGCTGTTGATGATGAGCAGGATGCTGTGGGTTGGCCCATGGAGTCTGCTCTAAGAAACGTTCCTCAGCAGCAGGTTTTTGTCGTGAAAAGCCCACGGTCGCAGATGAAGAGTTAGCTCTCAAGGCCGATGGTTGCCTCTGCATCCCACGAGAGGCCTGAGTATTCGCCTGTTTTAGAGGTATCTTAGTAACAGATCTATCATAATTACAACGTTACTGATAACTTACGCCCATCGCCGCTGCAATTACGGCAAGGTCGTCGTCGATCTCGCTTGGCCTCGCCCCCGTGATATCGGGCGCTGCAGGAAACCCAACATATTTTGCGACACCAGAAAGAATAGAAACTTCGGTATTGTAGGCTGTCTGCTGCCGGATCTGTTGCGATCTTCGCGTGGGGAACTTGTACATGTAATCAGGCTCATTGTCTTCGCAGCTTCTTCTCTCCCTTTGAATCTGATACCACTCCTTATTGAGCTGCTCCAGGTTCCTCTCGCGGATTTCTCGGACTGTCTGCATGTATTGCGAATGTATCTGGGCTTTCTCCGCAATGCTTCTTCTTTGAAGCGCCGTAAGCTTATACTTGAATAGGGTTTCTTCATAGTCAGTTTTATCGTCACGATATCGATCGATAACCTCTTTCTGAGCAAGATATTCCGGATGGTTGGGTGTTGGTTGATTTAACATCGCTAGCTCGTCATTGTACTGGCCAAGTCGCTCGTCAAACAGTCTATCCACAACGTCGAGTCAGCCTGTACGGTACACCTAAGGAAGTCTCATATGACTGACTTGTCACGGAGTGTTGCAAAGCACTTTTCTATTGCACCGAGAGAGTCCATGGCCGATTTCTTTTTCATGACTACGAAGGAGTTAGTCAATAAAAGAACGTCTAGCCACTAGCCCAACATGTAACCAATGGGGAAGTGGGCAATCATGTGTAGGGATGCACTCACGTCCTTCTTCACTTCTAGCAACCACATCGGCTTCAGCACCATCACCAACGTCCTCCATCTCCGCATCTTCTCCGTTACTCTCTAAGTGTTCCATCCTGTCAAAATGCTCGACCTGACTTTCAGAGCAGGAAATAGCGATGTTGGTGTGGTCAGGGTCCTCGTCCTTTGTTTTCTTGCCCTTCCGCTTGCCCTTCTTGCTTTTCGATTTGGAAGGTGACAAGTGCTGCAAGCTGGTCGTCTCGACCCCGATATCAGTATACTCCCTTTTGCCGATACCAGAATTCAGATCGTTATCGGCATAGAAAGCTTCAAGCGTTGATTCTTTGTCTGCTAAGTCAGAGTGAACAAGGGTATGGCTCGAGGCTGACTGGATTTTCCCAATCAAGACCGTTCCTATCCTTTCGTCTTCGCTCCGGCTATCACTTCGCGGGCTTCCACGTTTCCGCTTTCTAGATGGCGATACCAAGCTCTCTATTTCCTCACCTGAGTCTTCCAAAGACGATATTTCAGAGGTCTGGTCGATTCTAGTATCAATGGTGTCCGTTTCCCGTGCAAGGCCTCTCTCATCTGGAGCGCTAAGATTTGACCGATGCGCGCTGTCGTTAGCGGAGAGTACATGGCATTCGATCACATTCGCGCTTTCGTGATAGACATCGCTCGACGAACTGAGCACCACATTTGTGTGCTTGCGTACTTTCTGAGGCGAGTCTTCCAGACGCTCGGTCTCCGCCTCGGTATCGTTTGCTTCTGAACCACTACGGATGTTATGAGAAGCAAGCGCAAGCTCGGTGTTGGCTGTGCGATCTTCTATGTCGCTTAATGAACTTGACCGATCATCTCCCTCATTTGTTCGCACTTCGCCGGATCCTACACCGTTCGCAACCATTGGGGCTGGACTATGAATTTCCTGAGATGATATGTCGTGAAGGGGGAACTGTGGGCTTGTCGACATCATGGCGATAATGTTTGATAATGGTAATTGAGCCCTGACTTCAGCATGGGGCGCAGTTGTACGATCGTCGGTTTTCTTCGATGGATCGAAAAGGCTTGCACCCTGCGAGACGAACGGAAATATTAGCAATGGGAAGTGCTACCTATCAAGTGAATGGTTTGTGCCGAGTGTTGTTTGCTGTTGGGCGACCTTGACTTACTTTGTGGGCGCCCCAGTAAGGGCGACACTTGGTACTTTCCGGACGAAGCTGTCAAGTCGTTGAAAGCAAATGTGCCAGGTGCTTGTTGTAGGAGTTGACTGGTTGGTACTGAGCGAGCCAGCCCTGCGAATTAATGTTGGACGTTGAGTAAGACGAGGAGGTGGTTTGGTCCCGATGATGTAGGGTAACGAGTTGAACGTCCTTCAAACAAGTTGTAGTGGAATTGAGGAATTTCTAAAGAGTTGTGCTATTTCTTGGAATGATTCAGCCTTGTTTGTATTTGGGAACAGCATGCCAGAGTAGTATCTCAACGAGCGTGGTGCTGGTGCTGGTGCTGGGTGGTTTGGCGGGTTTGGTTCGTGATCCACACAGTTCAGTTCCTGATTCTGATGATCCCTGCTAGCTTCACCGATAAGTCGGACTTTCGGAGTGTCCTTTCGCCGACAATTAATCCCACCCAAAATTCGAAGTCCCACCAATAGCTTACTTTCAGACACAAGTTTGAACAAACGTTTACGGGATTGGAAATGGCAAAGACAAAGTCGCGTAAGATGGAATCAGCTAACCCAAGCTCGACTAAAAATACGAAGACGTTCAATGCAATTTCTGATAGCTATGATCCGGCTTTAGCTTCGCTATTTGCATCCAGTGTTAGTACTCAGAGCACAACATGTGCTGGAAATTTAAGTGCTAAATACATTGTAGCTTGGGCCGGTAAAAATTGCAGAGACATCTAATTCAGGCCTCACATCAGCTCCTAGACTACCAAGCGCCCCGGAAGTAACTGATGCTCTTCAAGAAGCAGACAGCACTGACAGCATCGAGGATAGCCATGAAAACAATCCAAGTGCTGTATATGGCGTAGATTCTGGTTCCCGGCCGGATGGGAAACAGAGTCGAAAGCGGAAGAGGAGTGACGACGGGGATGATGTAGAAGGGAGGTACATGCACCGATTAGTGCAGGAAGAAGCTAGGGAGAACGAGATACGGCGAAACGGAAAGACTGATAAGCGCCAGAAGAAGCAGTCTAGCGCTGTTGGCGGTGATAGTTCCTCAAGTGTGAGAGTCTCTGAGCCAGAAAGGGCGCAGTCTCTTACCGGTCACGGAGAAAGGAGTTCGGATATTGAAACACCTCAGCACGAGAGTCTAGCTACATCCAAAGCAACAAAAGAAGATCCGGAGTTGGAAAAAGCATCTCGAACGATTTTTCTGGCGAATGTGTCTACTTTAGCCATAAAATCCAAGACTGCAAAGAAAACTCTACTTGATCATCTTGCGTCTTTCCTAGCATCTCTCCCAGAAGAGGATACGCTCCACAAAGTTGATTCTCTTCGGTTTCGCTCTACTGCGTTCTCTAGCACCGGAGTCCCAAAGAAAACCGCTTACGCTAAGAAGGAGCTTATGGATTCTACAACCAAAAGTACTAATGCTTATGCCGTCTATTCAACCCAGTTAGCCGCCAGAGAGGCCACCAAAAAGCTAAATGGCACGGTTGTTCTTGATCGACATTTGCGCGTAGATAGTGTTGCTCATCCAGCCAAACAAGATCATCGTAGATGCGTCTTCGTTGGGAACCTTGGGTTCGTGGACGACATGAGTACGATTGACGCTGCCGAGGACGAAGAAACCCACAAGCGGCCACGGAAAGCGAAAGAACCAGCAGACATCGAAGAAGGCTTGTGGAGACAATTCGGCAAAGCTGGGACTTTGGAAAGCGTCAGGGTGGTCAGGGACAAGACTACTCGGGTGGGCAAAGGATTTGCATACGTTCAATTTCAGGTGTGTTAGTTATTAGATCGCTATATACTAACAATTGACTAACACGTGGTGGTTAGGACGCAAATGCAGTAGAGAAGGCGCTATCGTACAATGAGAAGAAATTCCCTCCGATGCTGCCTCGAATCTTGAGGGTCACTAGGGCAAAGAACATCAGAAAGACTGCGAGCAGCAAAGACAAGGGTAAGCGCCATGTCACAGTGGGTAGGGCGATCAAACCAACAGGAACCTTTACGCGAAAAGTATCTTCAGAAGCCCAGTCACTATCAGGTCGCGCTGGAAAACTTCTGGGCCGTGCCGGAGCCGCACAAATCCACGGTACAAGAGACAGAAAGACAGTACGGAAGGGCAAGGTGGGTGAGATGGCGAAACCACAAGAACTGATGGTATTTGAAGGTTATCGGGCGAGCAGCAAGCAGGGAAAGGGAACAATGAAAATGGGAGGGTCTGGGAAGAAGCAAGGAAAACCACGGACTCGAAGCAGTAGAAGAGGGGCTGAGTTTAAACGATCAGGGGGAAAGAAAGGAAAGTCATGAAAGCCTTCGCTAATTGTCAACTATCTATCTTTTGTTTTGCTCTTCTTTGATTAAGTATCAATTGCCACATTCGCCATGCCCGGTTGATATCCTTTAAGATCTATAGGAGAGAACTGTCATTCCCCTGCCAGCGACCATCCCTTGATACTAGCGAGTTCAGCCTTCTCTAAAAGACGCCTTACTGTTGATGGCATCGCGTGATTCTAACCCATGCCAATGATCGACCGCTAGTATGCTAGATGCCGAACCTTGATTCGTAGGGCAATTGTAGATTGATACATATTGCACTTTCTTCCTGCACATCAAGCGACAGCTCTCTCACACTCTTTCTATTCAGTTTTACCGATATTGAAGACTTTCATGCTAGCTATAGCGTCGTCGCTCATGAAGAAGGCTAAGCCTTACGGTTTACCGCCAACGAATCTAGAGCGAGATTGCGAGACGCGAAATTCGCAATGAAATCACGTCAAGCAAGTCCTCAGACTGATCTGGTGCAGCTGAGGACATACAGATTAGCAACACGTTCAGGTATGTCCCCTGTGCGTAATATCAAAGTTATTGTCTTTCGTCCTCCTTTGTCATGCCAAATCTTCGCCGCTTTGTGCGGTCTATGATTATATCTAGAAAGAAATCACTCACTCACGCCTGTGCAGAAGCTCCAAAATTACAGTTTGACGAGGTCTTCTCGCCCACCATGAGCTTAAGCGGTTTTAACAACCTCTTCCTTGATCCAGCTTCGGCAACTAAGCAGAACAATGGTTCTCCTGCGGCCTCAGCAGGTTCTCCGACACCTAGTCCTGCTGAGACTCCTACGAGGCAGCAGCCAATGCATCCCAACAACATCGCATCATCGCCACGTTCGGATGCAGGCCTCTCCCAAGCTTCATCGACTCCGAATACCCCTGCTAGTGCAAATGGCGACCCAGCATGGTCCTCCGCCATCGGTCGCGCAACAACCGGCAAATCAGGCCGTGTCATTGAGCGCCTTATGGGTGACAACGACCGTCTACAGCGTGAAAAGAATCTTGCTACTGTCAAACTAGACGAAGAGGCTAAAAGGAGCGAATCGGCACGATCAGCTTTACAAACTCTACGTGTATCGAACGAAAACCTAATATCAATGCACGAAATGGATAAGACTGTGTTAGCGAAGAGAGAGAGAAAACTCGAGGAGCTGAGGCTAGATCACGAAGCCGAGAGATCAAGGAGAGAAAAGATTGAGAAGGAGATCAAAGAGACACGGGTAGAGCGCGATCAAGCAGTGGAGAAGCTCATGAGGGAGTTGGCGGAGGAACGAGAGCAATGCAAGAGAGCGACCACCCAGTACGAAGTTCTCTCCAAATCTTGGAAAGGTCTAGAGGAGAATTATGGACGGCAAACGTCGAAGCTCAAGGCAGATCTCAACACGCTTCGTGATGAGGTGACGGAGGACAAGAGCAAGCTGACACAGCTTGAGGTCATTGCGGAGCAGCTTCGGCAGGAAGGCGAGAAGACGAAGAAAGCAAATGAGAAGTTATTCCACGACTTCGAAGTCTACAAGATCGAGAAGGAGGACTCGATTAGAGAGATGAGGGAGAGGGCCGAAAGGAACGATATTGCCAACGAACTGGCTCTTCAAGAAATGAATACCGTGCTTGGAGAGATGAAGTATGTTGTCAATGTTCACAGGGACGTCAGGAGCACTGGGTGAGTGCGAACAAAGCTGGTTCTGCTGGGGAGTAACAAGGCTTGGTCACGATGTCATGATACCCCCATCTGCATGGCAATGGTGTTTGGGATGAGTATGGAAGGAATCTCCATAGAGGCATGTAAGATACCTGCTTCCCGTACCTAGCTGACGGAGCTTAATGTGCTTACTTACCTTACTCTACAATGGTTGAATGCATGAGCAAACAGTAATTGACCTACCTGCTTGCGCTGATATCCCACGCAGCGGTCTCGGAAACCATTCTACTTCTTCATCATCTCAGCTTGGAGCCATAACCTCGCTGTGGACAGTCTGATCTCTTCTGCCTCCCCGCCTCGCAAGGTCTCACAAAGATTCGAAGCCAAGCACGCAATCCCTCGTCAAGAGTCAAGCAAACATATAAATTAGAGCAACACTAACAACTTCTCAAGCTCATCGAAAAGACAGTGTAGAATTTCCAAACAGTGAGGTTGTCTAGTGATCTAAGATAGACGCCGAGGTAGCTTACACAAAGAGGTACCTACCAACTTAAGGTACCTGAGGTACAATTTCTTTGTACAGCTTCGAACCGGGCCTTCCTTTTTCCTTTGTTTGGTTCATTCTACCAGTTGCCTTCCGTTCGGCTACCGGCCAAGCCCAATTTCCCTTTTCGGTTAGCTACGTCAACACATCCACGAAGTGATCATGCTTCATCTCTTCACTCTTCTACTTCACCAAATTAGTTAATCGACCTTCCATCCATCCATCCACAGCATTCATCTCCTGTCAACCACCTTCTTGTCCGTTCCTCGTTGGATCCACATGCCTACAAGTAGATCTTGAGACTACTTCCTGTCATTGGCACTTTGCCGCAGCAGGAGCGAGTGCCTAGATCGCGCAAGTCATCAACAAAGTCTGTAGTGTTACTCCATCATGGCGACGGAGGAGAGCACTACCCATGTATTTGCATCACTGTACACGTTCAGTGATGCAGCAGTAAGTCGCCCAAGATCTGCACGTGTCTAGTGATGGCTTACAGGTCTTTACAGAAACATGATGTTCTAGAGCAATTTGAGTAAGTTTTCGTCTGAACACCCTCTTCACGTGTCCATTAACGTGCTCGATCAAGGTCATCCATAGCTGCTCGCAAAGCGGAGTGTGAACATGATGGAAACGTAGGTGCTGCAAGCTTTCCGAGTTCAAGTCTTTGGCTGACTTTGCTGCAGCAATTCGTCATCAAGTGCGCAAAAGGAGACGACCAAGCCTTGTTGGTTTTCATCGACGTGCTTCATAAGTACATCCAGGTCGAGCTTGATAGAGAGCTTGATATGTTCGAGGTCAGCCATCAGATGTCCTCTACATCGTTCAGTACTAAAGCAGATTCTTTTAGGAGACAAGGATCAAGCGACTACCAGGCACGCACCGTAAATCAGTTGGGATCGATCCAGATGATGCAAAATTGGATATGGTGCTCATTGAAGCCAAGGTTGATAAATCCGACAACACGGATGGTGCTGATCAACTCCTCATCAACCATGAGAGCATCACCAAGAATTGGAAGCCCATGGTCGCGAACGAACGCACCAATATCGGGTTGCACTTCGGTGCTGGTCTTTTGAATAATATCGGAAACGTTACCAACTGTCGAGTAGAGCTTGCAATGGATGGAACGAACGTAGTTGTGCGAGGCGAAAGTGAACAGAATGTTGACACAGCGGTTACCAAATTAGATGTCCTCAATAATTCTTTCGTAAGTTATACCTTCATGATATATTCGACGTGCTAATTTCGAAGGTTTTCCGAATGAGCATGAGTTGGATATTCGAATTTTACGTTCCAGAAGGAGACTTGGATGTTTTGCTGCAAATGGTCCAGTTGAAAGACTCTTTAGCTCGCAAGCTCGGTACCACTTTGTTTTCGGCTACCTCGCCTCACGTGAAACTCCTTCCAAATTACCTTTCTATCGAGATAGTCCCAGAGGATGGATATTCTTTGCAGCCAAGCGTCCGACCACGACCGTCAAGTCGTGTAGCATGTCGACTTTGGGATAATCAACCCTACAAGTCATTCGGAGACGGGAGCTACATAGCAGATATTTACAAGTACGGACCTGGAGCAGCAACTCGGACTAATGAAGGATCGAATGGTACACCGGCAAAGCCCACAATTCGTACGGTTGATCAATGGGTAGAGCAAAGTGCTGCTGCCGCCGATAATCCTTTTGCACCTTTGGATCCGATTGAAGGACCCCCACAAGTTGGCGTTACTGCTGAAGAGGCGAATATCAAGCCTGATCCACCGATAGGTCGAATTCGGCACATCAGAACCCGCAAAGCCAAAGGTATCCAAGACCTACCAAATGTGACACAGTCGGTGGTGATCCCTGTCAATTCAGCCAGCTCGTCTAGAAGCCCATCGAAGTCGGGCTCGAAAGCAGGAGAAGAGTATGATGATCGGAGAAATGAGGACTCAGCATCAACAGAGCCATCAATTGTGGAGTTTTTGGTTCCCAATCGTCCTCTTGTTCCTCCCCCTATCGAGCCGCCCTTCATGCCAGACCCATCTGTGGCATCCAGTGAGGGGCATCAGGATGCCAGAGCCGAATGGGAAGCGCAGACTGTTACAAATGTCCACACGAATACCTTATTGTTGGGCTTTGATCCTGATGGTCCCAAAAATCTTCATGAGCCGCCAAAGCAGCCATCAAAGGCTGAGGGCAAGCAGAACATCAAACCCTTCGGTATCGAAGAGAAACTCCAGCAAGTCAATGAGATTGAGACTCGTCAGATCCGGCACACGATGAATCAGCAGAAAGCGTCAAATCAGGTGGGGTCTGGGAACACCGCGTTGCTTCGATCGTTTGAGTCGAGTGCATCACAAATCCTCCAATGTACGCGGTCCCATGTTGGGCATGTCAAATTGCGGGCCAACCTTGGGCGAATCTTGATCAATCATCAGACCGGGTCTGCCGAGTTCAAGAAGCAGCCTTTCTCTCCCAGTCAGTGGCCCAGAGTTTTCCCAATTCAAGGAACTGGCAAGCTAGAAACTGTATTCACGGAAATGTGAGTTTGTTTTCTAGCCGCAAAGGGAAACTCGAAGGTCCAACGGATTGAAGTTAACGTGATATGCAGGCTCACTGCTTCCCCGGCTGACGCTGATTTCATCGTGACCGTGAAGCTACCATCCGGTCGACCACTCTTCGATGAAGAGCCTTGCTTGCGAAAAGTCACTTATCACTTTCTATGCAAGACGAAGTCTGGCGAAGAATTGTTTGTGGAAGTTGACGAAGAGGGCAAATTCAATGCCTGGAGCGCCCCCAACCTCGTTGGTACCTTGAATTGGCATTTTCCGAAGAGAGTTTGGGATGCTCGACTTTCTGTTACCTCATACGAGCAGCTCGATGAGAAATACCACGATGAAGCGAAAGGAATCGCGGCGAACCTTCAGATCTCTCCGTCCTCAGATGGCACAGTTTTCGGACTTTTCACCAAGACTACCTCCACAGAACTCCGCATTCGCTCAATCATGCTTTGTCGGGAGACTTCTCATCGCTCTACCTTGTACCCCGATATCCGCCTTCATCTCAAAGAGGTGCAAGATCTTGGAGTCTGGCAAATGACCGGCAAGAGACAGGAATATCATGCTTCTGCCAAACCTCAGCTGGATATGGCCATCCAAGGGAAGCTTTTCTGGGAAGTCTCTATATCTTCCATAGCCGCTGACGCGATCCTCAAAGAGAACGAAAAACTCGAGATTGGAAATTTGACTAAGTGGGAACCCAAGGACATCGTCAGCACAGGTGTTGTAAAGGCCCTGAGCTCTGTGACAAAAGAACTGGTGACGAGGATTGACGCTGTTGGCTACCACAACAAGGGGCCGAAGGCCGGATCTGGCACAAGGACAAGCGATAGGGTGATGAAAGATGCAGGGTTCTGGTAAGCTGGTGGACGATATGGAGGTACATGCGGCTGAAGGAACAACGGTTGTGTTACGATATCTGCAGAAACGGCTTATTCTCCAGCTTTTTACAGGAACTCTGGATCTTCCTAACGAATTTGCTAAGACAAGGCAGTTCTTTTGCGCTTCATACCTTAGGAGCTTAGAGTAGATATCTACTCGTAGTAGTCGGCAACTAAATCAAGCGAGCTTTCAATGGACATGCTACCAGCCGAGATGTATTCTGATCAGCTCTTGTATAGTTACTTCGTAAAAGCTACCTGAAGCGTCTGATCGATTATCCATGGTGCAATGCCCCAAGCCAAGTGTTGGGGAAAGAGGCTAGTCCACATCTGGAGTAAATCAACGACCTCCATGCCATATTGTGGAGATGGAGCCTCCATCTCCACAATATGGCATGGCTCCACCGCCATCAAAGAGGCAGAAGAGGCGTACTGTTGTCAGCTCCGATAAAGAGGAGGATACAGATCCTTCTGATGAATACCGAGACTCTCCCACTGTTGCAAGTATATCACAATCTAAGGCTCATGTGAGACTAGCCAGTCACAATCGTACTAAACACAGAAGTCTGCCTACCAGATCTCGGACTAAGCAATGTAAGATTCCACAGTCGCGATCCGCTATTCCTGCAACACCAGCAAGCGCCAGCTCATCATCGGAAGACCCTCCCCACAAGACCAAACGCATCCAGGAAGCCCAGAAAAGAGGGTCCCTTCATGCGTACTTCAATGCCGCAAACCGAGTACAACAGCGGAAGGAGGAGGTTCAGCCAACGATAGAAAAACTCTGTGTAGATGTAGATGAAGAGGACCTCATTGAAGATGACTCGTTAGAAGAGGAGCTACAGCGACTGTCGTCCGCGCATGATGGCCCGACATCTACAGTTGGTCATCCAGGAGGGCTTGTGGTGCCTGGTACGAATCGGGCTGTTTCAACGGGTCCAGCGAGACCGCCGATAGGGAGTCAAAGATTTCTGAGAGCGGGCACGGTTCCTGGGAAGGAGGCTTCGAGCCAGGCAATAGCTACAGACAAAAGGACAGACTTACGGCCGTGGGCGGACAGATATGCGCCTACAGGTCTAGAAGAGCTGGTGGTACATAAGAAGAAAGTGGCAGATGTTAGACTCTGGCTGGAACAAGCATTTCTAGGTCGAGAACGAAAGGTATATGTGCTTATCTGTCATCTGGGGCATTGATATGCTAAATCTGTCAAGCGACTATTGATCCTCAAGGGACCCTCAGGTGCTGGCAAGACTGCTACAATATCTGCTCTGGCCACTGCAATGGATTTCGAGGTTACAGAATGGACGAATCCGATAAACTCGGACTATTCTTCTGGAGGCTATGTCTCAATGTCCGCCTATTTTGACGATTTCCTTGGGCGAAGTGGGAAGTTTGGTAGCCTGACGCTTACTGGCGGTGGACCATCTGGAGACTATCCAACACAAGCGTGCCCAAGCTCACTACCCGAGAGCAATAAGAAAAGTATTATACTCCTCGAAGAATTCCCAACCACATTCATGAGCGCATCTACTGCGCTTCGTTCCTTCCGCTCCAACATCCTCCAGCACCTCGCCGCCAGTCCGAGGACTAACGCCGTCACTCCCATCATCATAATTATCACCGAAACCCGCCAAAACGCCACAGTCGCTTCAGATGACAGCTTCACCGCCCATCGGCTCCTTGGCTCAGACATAGCAACTCATCCTAGCTCTACCACCATTGAATTCAATCCCATTGCCGCAACTTTACTTACAAAAGCCCTCGATTTGGTAGTTCGAAAAGAAGCCAGAAGCTCCGGTAGAAGGCGCATTCCGGGTCCTTCGACCCTCAAAAGGCTAGGTGAGGTAGGTGATGTACGTAGCGCTATCGGATCGTTAGAATTTTTATGTTTGAGAGCAAATGATGGAGATGATTGGGGTGGTAGGGTTGCTTCTAAAGGGAGGAAAGGTGTATCCACGCTTACGAAATTGGAAAGAGAAAGCTTAGAGATGGTCACTCAGAGGGAATCTAGTCTAGGTATTTTTCATGCCGTGGGCAAGGTGGTTTATAACAAGCGGGAGGCACCTCCAGCGGCGGATTTTCTCCCACAAACTTCCGAGCATTTGCAGCGATACGATCTGCCAATGGTCTCGCAGATCTTGGTAGATGAGCTACTCAATGAAATAGGCACCGACGTAAACACATTCATCGCCGCGCTCCACGAAAACTATATCCTCTCCTGTGAGTCCCCGTCCTTCACCGACTCCTTCAATGGCTGCATCGATGCACTGTCCGATAGCGACCTTCTCAGCCTAGACAGAGCCGTCAGGTTCAATAGTTCCGGGCGTGGTTCAGATTCCCTAAGGCAAGACGAGATTGCGTTTCATGTTGCAGTAAGGGGGTTGCTTTTTGAACTGCCCTATCCTGTGAAGAGACGTGCAGCGGATGCAGGTGCCAAGGGGAGGGGAGACGTGTTTAAGATGTTCTGGCCGTCGAGTATGAGGGTGGGTAGGCGGCGGGACGAGGTTGAAAGCCTTGTGGACTTGTGGCATGAGCGTCGCCGGGCAGAACCAGGGCTATCTCTATCTTCAACAGGGAATCACGAAGCTGCTGCTCACAGGCCCATGAACGAAAACCCTTCCGACCAAAACAAACCGCACGCAGAACCCTTCCGCACCGGCATCTCCTCGACGCACGACGAACTAATCCTCGAAAGACTACCCTACACGGCCAAAATTTTACCCGGTAACAGCGAGCTAGAGAAAATCACGAAAATCGACGGTATAGAGAAGGCCACTGATGAAGACGACACTGAGATTTCCGATCCAAACTCAAAGCCACGGGTAGCGATGGGCGGAGGAGATTCTGAAAGGAATGTGGAGAAGGTGGCGGCGGCGGGTTTGCCTAATGGAGTGGTGACGAAGTTGTGGCTCAGTGATGATGATATTGAAGATGACTAGATGAGGGATCAGTCTTGCTCTTTATGAGAGGATGTTGATACGCTTGTAGACTACGGATAGGAAGGTAGCACGGGCGGATTCAAGCAAGAGCTCTGAGGTCTGTTCGCGGAGGGAGCTTGAGGGACATGGATCGTGTACGTCTGGTTGAAGATAGATACATGTTACTAATTAGTAACCAGACAAACAACCAAGCAGCCAATCCGCAAAGATTCCCACTTCTTTCAGAGTACATAGCTGTTTAATCACAGCCCCTGGGTTTCTTCCCTCTGCCCCCCTTTACCTTTCATTCTCATACTTCACCGCCTTCTCTTCCTCCACGCCGATCTTGCTTAATCCCCTCGAACCTTCTGATACTTTATCAAAACCCCGGTTTTTTTTTGTTTTGGTTTTTGCGTGCACGAGTGTGAGACGGGGCAGACGGAGAAATGATGAGAATTAGAGGGGGAAACGAATTAAACACCTCTCATGGTCTTACGCTCCCGCACCCGGCTTAGTCCCCTAGTCATTCGTCGTCCCGTCCCCGCCGACTCCACTTTCCCTCTCCGCTTGCCAAAACAGCTGCAAGAAAACAACAAACATAATAACCACCAATCCCCGTTCATAAAAATAGCCTACAGTCCATCCATCCAACCAAACAATGAACTATTCAACCAACCTCCAAGCCCCCTAATCGATGAAATCAGAAGTGAGAACAACTTCCGCAGTACTTGGTGAGCTGAGGCATCGGAAAGAGCGGAAGCAGGAGCGGAGAGAGGGGGTAGGAGTTGGGTAGTTAGGTGATAAGTTCAAGGTTAAGGATATGGATATGGATATGAGTGGGGAGCGTGTTGAGATTGTTGGGTAATGGATGGGTCATCGAGGGATAGGATAGGATTCTGAAGGTGGGTAATATACCAGAGTTGTGGGGTCGATGGGTGGTAGTTTTAGTTGGAAGGATGTTGGTACTGGTGATCGTATAAACGATTTTTCTGATACCGAAATTGAGAATGCTGTAACCGACTCCAACATCGTACATAAGACGATATTGTTATTCCCAAATATTCGGTTTGGGGACTGGAGGAATGAATAGGGGTAAAAAAAGAAGCAGCGTTTGGTTAAATATAGTACATCACTCTGCCTGCACCACTATAACTTTCCATTACCAAAAACAAAACTACAAGCCAGGAGCGTAAAAACCAACAAGCTAACGAACTGGGCAGGAGATGAGAAACGCTCATAACCCGAATGCACTTCAAGCTATGTAAGCTAGTTGGTTATGAGAAATGCTGCTATTATGATACTATAGACAATATAAACCGACTAAACTGGAAGGCAAAGTCTGTTGTTGTCGAGAATCTTCATATCGCCCGCCCTTGTATAATCTTCTGTCACGTTCTCCTGTATAAAGTGTGTTATGCGTCAATGCTCACTGGCACCAGAAGAATATGGACTTGTCAACATTCGTTGACCCGGCACAAAGTATCTATTCCTTCAATGCTCGGTGCTGTTGCGGGGAGGGGGTGTACAGAGACTCGGAAAATGTGGCCAAGAATAACAACGATCCCACACGCATCTTTAGGTTGTAGACTTTTAGACGGAGATGGAAAGGGTATGGATTTTTTCCATGCTATTACACAGCTTCATAGTGAAAATTATACATCAGATCAGACTTACTGCGTGGATATTAACCGCTCTAGTAACAACGAATGCAAGAAGTTTTTCCCTATGGCATAATTCCTTGCCTAATCCCGATCGCCCTTCGCCATGACCTCCTACCGCCCCAATACCCCAGCATTAGAAAGAATCTCCTTCACTGTCCTCCGACTCCTCATTCAAACTAGGCCTCGACATGGCGTTCAAATTCCCACCCGAAGCCTCCATATCATTATCGGATACACTCCCCTGCCTGACGCTGTTTCTCCTTGTCCGCTCATGTACGATACCAGGGAATATCTTGGGTTCCCGGGATGCATCCTGCTGCAAGCCTTTCACGTCTGTGTGAGAGTATGATGTTCGGACATGCGCTGTTTGAGATTGCGGACGGGCTGAGTGAGAGAGACCTGCATTTGTCGGGTAATTCTGGGGCTGATTGGTATGGTTGAAGCCGGCGCGGAGGCTTGTGGTGGAGGGGTTTGTCCGCATTGAGGCAGTAGGGGACGGAGGGCCATGGGAAGGATAGCTTTGCGCAGAAGGAGGTAGATGAATAGTAGACATGCTTTGTTCCAAATGAGGTGGCCCGGCGTATTTTTGGATCCTGCAAGACAACGATTAGTTTAACTACATAATTTGAGAAAGAACCATCATACAGCGCGTGTTCCATCTCCAACGTCTCCTGTCGAAATCTCGCCCTTATCCTTGGTACATTGCTTTTGTCAACGTTGTTGCCCTCTACCCCTGGGAGGTGATAAGTACTCCCCAGCCACCGCTGCTTCAACTGATGTTCGAAACCACTCTGGATTACCGAGTTCTGGGCCAGCTCGCACATATCCACCGCACCAAGTTTGTAGATCTGTGCAGCTACTGAGTATTCCTCTATAAGAGGCTCCTTCGTGAAGGCGAATTGCAATGGGTCGTCTGTAGATAGAGATACGTTCAGACCACGTCGAAAGTATTGCAGAAACGGATTTCGCTCATATGCGAGGAAGAGAGCATTGTTGCTAAGAGGAGACATGGCGATGCCAATTTGTTCAAGGTAAAAGATATATTGGAGTATGGGAACCTTGCGGAGCAGTAACCCATGGCTTATACTATGGCAACATATCGCAGCAGCAGCCAGGTGATCGTGGTCGCCAGCTTCCCCGCAATGAGGTCTGAGCAGGAAAGTCGTGAAACCTCGTTGCTTTCGCCAGGCATTCAGAGGGACGATGTTGGCGAACAGGTAATATATCCAATAGGTGTATGGAGGATTTTGCTTTGTATCCCATTCTTTCGCGGATGGAAACTTCCGATACAGCCGCTTCTCTACTTTGCTCTCGTCGTCCACGCTGTCGAAACCGATTACACGGTGCAGAAATACATGGAGCTTTGGGTGGCTTTGGGGGTTCTGGGTAACCTCATATAGTGGCTGGAAGATGTTGACTATGACGTGTTCAAAGTTGCTCATGCGACCGGCGGCTTTGTAGGCACTGTATAGTCTGGGGATTTGTATAAGCCACCGAACGTTGTGCGAAATTAGCTTGTTGTCAACGACCCAGGCGGCCAGCTTATCCCATTCATCAATCGCCCTGCCATAGATTGAGATACGCCATTCTACCATCTGGTATTTGCTTGACTCGAGGTCGGCAATGACCTCCTTCGTGATCTCGGCCAGGTAACGTCCTTGGATGTAGTTATCGGTTTTGAGAAAGATCTCACGTAGTCTCGACTCTCCAATCGGGTTGTACTTGAGATTGAATTTGTCAAATCGATGGAAAGAGTCGGTATGCGCATGCATATCGAGGGTGTCAATGCTCAAGTCATACGCGGTCAGATTGATACTCTCAAATACTTCTCTAAGGGTTAGGTGCTTTCCATCTCGAAACATTACAGTCTCCTCTGGTGACTTCTTCATCTTGCTCTTTATAAACCTTAGCAAGTGTTTCTGATTCATACAAGCCGAGTGATGTACGTGCGTGTCCACCTTTCTCACGTTGTAAAAATCACGATGAGGCGCCTTTTTCGAGTCGGCTGTCTCTTGATAGCCATTCTCTAGAGTATGTAGAGTGAAGCGTCCCTCCAAGATTTCAAGTTCACGAAATGCAAAACTCTTCGTTGGTCCGTCAGAGGCTACTTCCTGAACTTCATCTAGGTCCATGTAGAATTCACGCAATGTTGGTACCTGCAGCATAGGTGTTTCCGCCTCGGCAGATTTGTAGACTTGATAGATACTACTTTGGTCAAGTCTGAAGGCGGTCTCTCTTTCTGCCCCTGGTAACGGCAAGAGATCTGCCATTTCGAAGTCCCCACCAATGTCGTGACCCATTTTCCTCTTCTTCGCTGTGGGTGACGGCATTGCTTGCTGCAAATTGTCTCCCGTAACAGAGCTCGATGAAAACAGAGGCCCAAGTGCTTCATCTTGTTCCGATGGTAGAAGTTTGCTATTACTTAAACTGTTTGCACCAGATTCAACGCCTATAGGCCGGTTCTTGACGTCATCCCATACGGGCTTCGGTGGTGAAGGATATATGCCCCAATCTGGGCTATCCTTAGGATTGTCCTTCGGCCCTTGCAACGAAAGTCGAATGTATTTTCGCCGAATGTCCAATACCCTCTTGATGTTGACAAATATAGCATTGAGCTCTGGAGTAATGTCTAAACCGTCTCTTGCCTTTCCAGAAGCCTGCGTCCCTAGATCGAAGGCGCTAGCGCTGTGCATGCTATCTCCGCCATCAACAGCAGCAAACGGGTCCTCTTGCCTCCCTCCATCAAACAGGGTTCTATAAGTATTGGGCCCATTCAGATCTGGAGAGTGTGCATCCACACTCTGAGAATAAGGATCTATGTTTGGCAAAGCTTTGTAGCCAAGGCCACTTCCGCGCGAAGCTCTGCTGGTATTCCGACTCAGTCCACCAAGGTCGCCCTCAAAATTAGACGAGAATGTCCTCGTTCGAGCAAGAGGATTACAAGCTTCCGCATCCTGTTGCAAAGTCTCTCGCCGATGCCTTTGATATATAAGCTTCGCTTCGATGTGGCTCAGCGACCTTTCTGAGGCACGGTTGTAATAAGCTGTTCTTGATTGCAGTTCTTCGGCCGATAAACCTTGCAAGGAATCATCCGAGGGGGTACTCTCTCCGGATATGAGTTCTTTTTCTCCGTTCCCATTCTCTTGCCTCTCTGATCCCGGGTGTCGGGTCTCCCTTACGCCCATGTCAGCCTTGTGCGCGGTGTCCATCGTTGACCCTCGAAAGACAGAAGCGTAATGACCTCGACTGACAATCTCTGTCCGTAGATTGTAGATAGTGCTACTGGGTGCTTATAAGTCAGTACCACAACTAATTCGCGAGTACTTTAACTGGGGCATTACCTACCTGCAGAAAATTATAATAAGGCAGGGCTGGTTATTCTGGTAACACTCTTCAGCTTACTGACTAATCTATGAATCTTCGCTTTCACCCCTATTACTTGATACTGCCGCACGTGAACCTAGGAGTAAGCCAGCCTCGCTGAGATTAATTTAGTACTATATACGGTCAAATGCAGCAGTGAGAGGTGAGCGGCAATGGGGTTGGATATGAGTATCCCTATTCTACTTAGGGGGACCTTGAACATATATACACCGAATGTCATAGCCAACAAAATCCTCATGCGAGGGCTGTTTACTTGTCAACTTCTTCAGGCAATAGATTTAGTTCATTGGCCATCAACGTGTCATATGAGCAGTGGTAATTTCGGTAGAGCTACGTTTGGTGCCCTATTGACTAGACGAAATGTTTATATCAAACGGGCGAACTGAGACTGTTTTCATTCTGGTCTATTCGACGGCCTATAGATCAGCAGGAACCGTTCATGAATCGCGCCAACAGTTCGTTCTTCGTCTAGACTTTAGTAGTGACCATGATCGTTCCATGACTCCATCATTCCAACCAGATAGATATACGAGTGAGATTGGACAGGAAAGAGCACATGATACATAGAAAAAATGTACTTCATGCGGAGATTTACATATAGCAGCATGAACCTCACAGTATACAGTGCTAAACTTCAGCATCCCATTGGCGTCAGAAAAGCGATGATTGTGCCAGTGATTGTACTTCTTGAGGACTTGAAAGTACACAGCTTTAAGATCCAAACCAACAGCGATGCGTTGTGAATGAGTTGAAGAGACTGCTTTGACCATTTGGGAGAAGAATAATGCAGAAGATAGAAAACCTGCGTCTTTGAACGAGACAAAACAAATCAAAGATAGCCCAGCGTCCACGACATTCCCTCTATAGTAAGCTGATGCTGCTTATCCTCTCCTTCCCAAGCAGCTATTCAAAAACCATCAGCTGAGAAAAATATGGCAACGCTTCACAGAAACCTTTGAATTCAAGCGGAGACGTGCGGGCGCAATGAACGAAGCTGCAACAACTGATCACAGATGTGATCTTCGAATAGGATTAGTATCGATAGCCGTGCATTGGGGGCGGAGCATCCCCATTTTCTCGAACTTGGTATGCTCGTGGACCTTCGTGGTAGAGCTGTACATTACGCTCAAAGACTGGCTGCTCACCATATCCTCGCTCAATACGTACGTATTCTGGTTGCGGCCTGGGTTCCAGTGGTTGAGCTATGACGTAACGTCCTCGCTCTAGAGAGCTGTGCTCTCCCAACCTAACTGGTACGTATTCAACGCGCTGTCGATACTGGTCGCCATAAAGATCTTGGTCTTCTATATACTCATAGCGCTCATGTGGTGCATACTCGTAACTGGGAGCTTTGTGGTAGCGACTCTCTTTGCGCGACAACGGAGAGCGAACATGGTAGACCGCCTCGTGCCGAGGCTCTTCAATCGGAGTCCTAGCACGATAGTATGTCGTCTCGATTGGAGTTGGTTGCGGAGATTTGGAGCGACTGTGATAGCGCGAAGCTTGCGATATCTGTACAGAATCATCTCTACTCCTCGGCTTCTGCACTCCATGATCGGCCACGTCTGGTCGATAAATGACTGCCGGTTGAGGGGGTTCGTACGGTGCATAGAGTGCAGGGGATCGCTCTTCCATTCTGCTCCCATTGAGCGGTACTTGCATGTGTGAAGATGAACGATATTCTCTGCCGTATTGAACACTGCTTATTGGTCGTTGAGGCGGATTTGGCTTATCATCTCTTGAAGCGAAGGAGCCCAAACGTAGATGATCGAAAGTTTCTTCGTTGTTCCGGTGAACCCGACTGATATTCTCACCCTCCCACATATGAGTATTGAAATTTTGGATGGCATGTTGCTGTCCGGGCCTACCCTGGGGTTCTTCAACCCATCGAGACATCGCTTGGACTGCCGATCCATTTCTTGATGGGACGGTGTCACTACCATGGCCTACATTTGCACCCCGACCTAGGCTATTCAAGAATTGATCTGCGGCCTTTATGGCTCCTTCGTTTGGTGATTGAGATCGTCTCTCGAGCTTCACAGGTAGTTCTTCCTTACCAGCTTCACTGACGTCAGCCATGTGCATATTCCTTTTGTCGAAATCTGCAGCGCCGTCATAACTTCTCATGTTTTCGTAGGCCTCTCGTATGGAACGAGCGACGTCCTGTTCCTCATGACGGCCTCCAGAACCGGAATCATGGGGCTCTGTGGTAGACGTGGAAGCCTGAAGGTGTTCTGGTCGCTCATAACTACGATCGCTCTGACTTTCGCTGAAAACTTTTTGATTTGATGCTGCATTGTAGAAACGTTCTTGGGGTTCTCCGTGACGGGGTATTACGTATGGGGAACCGTGGCGACGACCATTCACAGGTGAGGGTCTAGTCGGGCCAAAATCGGTTTTGACAATCTTGCCAAGATAGGCAGGTCTGTGGGGGTCGTACTCATCTTCCCTAGGTGCCTCCGGTAGTGGTGTGTTTTGCGACAAGGGTCGAGAGGCGCTAAGTGGTCTATTGTATACTTGATCTACGATCCGGTCCCTGGCTCCTGGCAAAGGTTCAAGAAGGGATTCTGATGAGGCGTTTGGGATAGTTCTTGATCCAGTAACGTAGTCTCCTCTATATACGGGTAGTGGTCCAAGGTTACCAGCAACTCCTATTCTTGGCAAGGGAGATGGGAAGACTCCTGGGAGCGCCCACGCAATGAGGTCCAGCTTCGCATCATCCATACCTGGAGTATTGATCAAATTTGCAATCAATGGAGTTTCAGGAAGCTCTATCATTTCAAGCTTCCAGTCTAGTCTTGGAATTCCGTGAGGCGAAGGTACATTCGTAGGTGTATATGGGTTTTCGACGTGTATGTTCTTGAAGTGATTAAGTAGATGTGGTAGCGTAAAAAGCCTTCGCTCTCCAGTGCCAGCTCCAGTGTGGACGCACGTCTTGCAAGCCAGTCCATTGAGACTTCGGACAGGCCTCATTACAGAGCTATGATCAATGCCATCGATGAACATAGCTAGACTAGGCTCATTGGTAAATCGTGCAGCGAACCTCGAGGCTGTATGTTGGATGACAACGTAAATTCGGACACTTTGAGGAATGTCCTTGATTCCGGCTGTCGCAAACCACACATCACGAGCATGTTTTGCCATATCATCCATTTGAACCCTGTACAGGTCAGTAGCTTGAGGTGCGAAGTTTCGCCCAGGCTCAAGCGTATTCAAAGGCAAAAGTTGAATTGGGAAGCCGTTGGGGCGTGGAGTCTGGGTCCCTCCGTAGACGTTGACACCTAAATCCGGAACATGCACTCGTGCCACGGTCTGTACGGCGACATGGGAAACACTTGGACGAGTATTTGGATAAACTCGCCCCAAGAAAGGGGAACCATAAGTTTGACTGTTGGTAGTTGGTTGAAAGCTATTGTGAGCATTTTGCGAACCAGAGAAGCCTGCCGTATAACTCGAATTTTGCTGAATTGCCTGAGAAAAACTAGTATTCACAGGAGGAGGGAAATTTTGTGCAGGTGGAGGCCCATGTGCCAAGTCCTGCTGATGGCCTACGTGCGGTGGTTGGTAGAGCTCAGGGGATTGCTGCGTAGCACTGTACGCATGAAGAGCTGGTTGAGAATCCATGCCTTGCCCGTACCCTCCATATGGCATTATCGAAGGTTGATCACCCATCGATGGACCTTGTGGAGAAGTGCCAGCTGGTGTCGGAACTTTGTAATAAGCGGCTTTGGCCACACTAGGATTGGAGTTGAACGGAGGGTGTTCAGGCCACTCAGCCCGCCAATGCACCACCACACTGCCCATACTTAGCGTGGTTGTATGCTTTGCGGCGTAATGTTGTATTACACCTTCAAAGCCATAAAATTTGAAGTTTCCGTCACATCCATTGCAAAGAAACAATTCCTTCTGAAAATGTTCAGTCAACGGCTTGATCTTTGTATCAAAGAGCCACTTCATGTTCTCCAATATCAACTTTCGAGTGGGGGGTCCACTGGGAGGGTCGCTTTTGATGGATTCATCACCCGCGGCAGCGGCCTCATCCTCCTGGGCGATGTCTCCATAAAATCGTCGTCGAACATATAACAATACGTCCGCCGCAAATTTTGGGCATGTATCTTTAGTGATACCTTTGCCACCGGCCCACGCATAGTCAATTCTCTCATCAGCTATTGCGCTAATTCGGTTCCGGACAGGGCTCTGAAGATTATCCCACTCACGGTCGAAAGTTTCCTTGGTCTCTTTCAGCTGCGCTTCTTGCTGACGCCGCTGCTTATACTCGGCCTGAATGATCTGGCTCTGCTGGATCCGTTCCTGTTCCCTCCTCTCCGCATAAGGCCGTTGTGCAAGAAGACGAGGCTTCAGAACCTCCCAAGCTTGGTCCGTGAGGGGTTGCGAGATTTGAATGGCAGCCTGGAACGACTCCATATGGCCTAGAACGCCCGGAAGCAAGGGCGGTTCAAGGGATATGCAACGGCGCTCTATTTCTGCTCGTCGGGCTGCTTTGGCTTCGTTGACATCCCGGATATTACGTTCCGGTCGAGCTTGCTGAAATGCAACCTGGGGACGCTGTAAAATACTATCCGGAAACGGTGCAGCAGCTGTCCAAGGTGGCTGAAACGATGCTACTCGGAATAAATTAAATTACCGCGACTGAAGGAGATTTCGAACGTAGGACTAAGAGCTTACATGAGAAGTTGTGTGTGGAATATGGGGAGTCCATGGAAAGAGACGGAGCAGGGCTGCCATATTCACCATTATACTTTGTGGAAATTGGAATACTTTGAGGAGTCGATCTTTCAGATTGAATATCCCCTTTAGTACTCACGGCGCTTGGTACAGTGTTAGTGGGACCAGTGATGGCCAGAGCCTTTAGGTGAGGACGTTGATTGACTTTCTTCAGCCCTCCCTTAGCTTCCCATTGTTCCCAACGTATGGAATCATTGATCCGCTCCTTACCCTCTCCATCGAGGCCTTTGATCCATTCTTCGGCAGAAGCAGGTCCTAATTCCTTTACGTCGTCAAGTTGCCGCTTGATTTCCTTAATATGTGGCTTGTGGTAATGCTTTATCAGTTGCAGTGTCGGCGGAGGTGTATTGCCGCGAAGAACACTGTTGGTAATGAAATTGTTCGACGGTGATATCAATGCAAAAGGAAGTGCTGGTAACAGAAACGATGGAAAGCTAGACGAGAGAAGCAGGTTGACCTCCTGATTTCACAATTAGCTCGTAACTGTCGAGATATTTCTAGTGCGATTCAAATGGTGGGAGAAACCTTTTCAGAGCTGGTCTGTAAACATTGACCACAGCATCTAATACCAAAGGGCCAGATGACCCTTACGCCCTTGTCCCCGGGTCCAGAATTCCATGGATTATCTGAATTGGAATTGAAACTAAGAACCTTGTTCTCACCACAAACTTGACAGTTACGGCCGCGAAGGAGTCTCCACATATCTAGTTCCTGCAGGCCTCGGAGCGGTTTTGGCAGTCCCGGACAAAAGCGCTTCCTTGAAGCCACCCAAACGGACTGTGCACTCATCGGCTTCACCACGCCACGTGGGGAGGGCACCGGCTGGCTCTCGTTGGCTTTCTCTAAAGTAAGACATGCATTAAAAGCATGATTAACACGGAGCAGGCGCCCAAGCGAGACTGGTGGAACGAAACAGAAAATATACTGCCAAAGCTCAGCGGGCAAAACATACGATGGAGATGGAATTTCAAGCGTTCCTATAGGCGTAGCGTCATGTTCGTCGGTCTTGGATCGCTTGTTACTTGACCAATTATCCATGGGTGCTTCAAATCCATTACCGGAGAGATTGGGTTTCAAAGGGTGACGGCTACCAGCACTATTTGGATGAACCCCGGCATAGTCCCTGTCCAGAGAAAATGGCTTCCCTAGTACGTAGCTTGCAGGAGATTGGTCATGACCTCGCTTCCGTTTGTGGTATACATTCGGAGAATGTCCATTGTGTACCGCAGCTACGGAAGTGCTGCCTCCTCTAGATCTGGAGAGCGGCTCCTCTCTATCTCCTTCTATGGTGAGAGGGGTGTTTGATCGCCTTGACCCTACGGATTCGGACATTAGATCTTCCAACAATGATTGCGATGTCTGCCTCAGCGATAGTCCGTTCTGCACAGGATGTGACTGTGATTCGTTATTCGCTGGCTCCGAGTTTGAATAGAGGTCGGACGACGAAGTAGTACTGGCAGGCGAATCCATGGCTTGGATGTAGTCTCATAGCGGACCTCTGGAACTCGGAACTAAAGCACTTTGCAATGAGTAGCGGAGACCTCCTTGGCTTTTTCAAAAGCACTGGACCCTAACAAATCTAGGAAACACGAAACAGGAGTATATGCACCTATAGAAGAACAATATGTTGCTTCAGATGGTGGGGAATAACAGTTGCAGGGCAGGTTAGGACATTAACGGAACAAATAGCTTCGAGCGGACCGAGTCAAGATGGGCAGTCGAGATGGCAGTCGCAGAACGGGAGAAAGGCGTCAGTCTTCAGGGTGAAGAGCCCGGGTTCCCGATGATGTTGAGAAGTAAATGCGCTTGAGAGATGGATGATGGGAGGGGAGGTCAAGAGGGAAAGGATGGTAGAAATCCTTGGTTTCTTCTAGATCGAAGCTTGGATGGTGGAGAGAAATCAAATCTGAGGCGACCAATGGAAAGTATTCGGTTAAGCAATCTACTAGCGCCTCGTTCGCAGGGCTGACGGTGAATCCCGGCGACGGATCACGGAAAGGTCAAGGTACCTTAGGTACCTTACACAAACCACCTGCAGCTCACTACGACCTGTGCTTACAGTACTATTGACTCCCACCATTTTGCATTCTCTGTAATGGCACTTTGGGCTACTCTCATTACTCGTGTACCTTCTACATTACGACAACATTTTCATATTAGGTAGAGCACTGGATTCACAAAAAGGAAATGGCGACCTTGAACCTTTCAACCAATGGCCCGTCGATCACGAAAAGCTACCAGTTGGTTGTAGATGCTCCTACTCCTTCGGGGGCTGCCGACAAGTCGCCAACATACGGTCAATGGGCCATCTTCTCGGTGTCTGCCCCTTTGGCAAATGCCTTTCAGCCGGACGCTGGAGGAAAGGAAAGCGTGTTGAAGGTCCAAAGCACTGGTGGTGAGTACCACTGAGCATTAGGGACAGAGAATTTCGAAGCTGATTGTTACCAGAGGGCGAACTCGTTGATCTGATCGACGAATTCTCCGATGGGAGAATTCAATTCGCGTTCGTCAAAGTGAAGGATCCGAACACCACTTTACCCAAGAACGCCCTCGTCGCATGGTGCGGCGAAGGGGTTCCAGAGCGTACCAAAGGCTATTTCACAAGCCATCTAGCAGCTGTGTCCAAAGTCCTTCATGTGAGTGGATGACTCATGCAGCTCAAGATAGCGCGAGGTCTAACATGTAGAAAGGGCTACCATGTTCAAGTGACGGCACGGTCAGACCGCGATCTTACGCCCGACGGCATAATACAGAAAGTATCAGATGCATCTGGCTCCAAATACTCTGGTGGTGCTCCCCCTTTGAACGCAGGTGGCCCGCCTCCTCCAGCCAACAAACCTGCCTTCACACCAACTCGAAGCACCGGCGGTGCTGGTGGCTTCAACCCTTTAGCAAACTCGCAATCTCGTGCGAGTGCACCGAGAGACGCGAACGTTGATGAGGATGGATGGGGTCGAGATGCGCCTCCAGTCACTCGGACACAACTAGAGAAAGTACAACCTGCTTACCAGCCTACCAAAGTAAATATGCGCGAGCTAAGCTCACAGAAACCCGAACCTCCAGGGTTTAATAGTAGCCGAGATAAGGACAGTACAGGCGATAGCAATGTTGTTAAAGGAGCATATCAGCCTGTAGGTAAAGTCGACATTGCTGCCTTACGAAAACAAGCGCAAGAGACTGGCAAAGCGAACGATGAGAGGCCGACAGTAGTAAAGGGGTCTTATGAGCCCGTGGGTAAGGTCGATATCGCAGCGATCAGAGCAAGAGCACAGAAACCTACAGAGGACACAAGCACGCCACCGAGCAGTATATCTCCTGCAGTTACCGGGACTTCCGCACGGAGTGACGATCGTGGTGATCACCAAAAGTCGCTATCAGATCGCTCCGCACCGTTCAATGCTTCCGAGCGCCTGACGTCGCTACCTAAACCCAAGGTGGCAAATCGCTTTGGATCTGGCAATGGTTTCTCAGGAACTAAAGCACCACTCCCAGGCAGTTTTGGTCTAGAATCACAAAAGCCGGTAGTTCCACCTCCTACTGGTGTAGGTAAGAACTTTGCGGACCAAGGCGGGAAAACCCCAGCGCAGCTATGGGCTGAAAAGAAGGCTCGTGAGCGAAGAATCAGCGGAGCGAATGACACCAGCTCCTCTCCAGCTTCTGGAACCCCTGCATCCCCTATGACAAGCCAGACGTCCGGGGAGTGGAAGAGTGGGTACGGGGGAAAGAGCTGGGCTCCTGTGCAGACTACCCCTACCGGCCATTCTTCAGGCAGCTTGGGACAGCAACGTACTGGTGATGGAGAAGAAGCCCAGCAAGAAGCCCCCAAGTCTCCCACTGGGGGCGTGGGCGCTATTCGAGATCGGTTCAAAGGGGCACCACCTATGGGCGCTGCAAATGTGGGTTTCAATCACACAGCACCCAGTCCACCGCCTCTCGACACATCAACCAAGCCTAATTCGGGTCGCGGCGTTCCAATGCCTGGCCTCCCAACCCGGCAACCACAGCCGCCTCGAGAAGAGGAAGAGGAGCAAGAGGGGCAAGAGGCGCCCAGATTGCCGTCTCCTCCACCACAGCCACCTCGAAGCCCTACACCTCCCACACCGCCGGGCATGGATTCGGGCTCTCCCATTCGTATTGCAATGCCAGTCGGTCGAGGACATGACGAAGTTGAAGATGCCCGAGAGGAGCAGTTTTCGCCTCCACCAGTTATGCCCATTCGCTCACTTGCACAAACAATCCCACATGAAGATGATCTCACCGAAGAGTCGTCAGGCCACGATCCTGCCCGCGCCGCTGGTGAAGCTGCTGCGGCCGCTTCATTCGGCGAGCACGCGGTTCAGTCTGCACATCCAGGAGCGCATGAAAGTGGAAAGCAGGCTTTAGTACAATATGATTACGAGAAAGCCGAAGATAACGAGTTAGAGCTGAAGGAAGGAGAGTACGTGGTCAATATCGAGATGGTCGACGACGATTGGTGGATGGGTCAGAATGCGCGGGGCGAGACTGGGCTATTCCCAAGCAACTATGTCGAGCTGGTCGAGGGAGAGGCTCACACTGAGGGACAGGCAGCACATGAGACTGCTGCTCCCAGTGCTCCAGAACCTAGCCAAGGTGCGACAGCTACAGCTCTATACGACTACGAGGCAGCAGAAGGGAACGAATTAAGTTTCCCGGAAGACGCCAAGATCACGAACGTGGTGAGTAAGAGATCTCCTATGACAGGGCTACTGTACGCTAACGAGCATCAACAGGAATTCCCAGATGATGATTGGTGGTCGGGTGAGTATGATGGACAGTCGGGACTTTTCCCTGCCAACTATGTTCGGCTGGACGAGTAAAAGTGAGAAACACAACGTGCTGGCTGTTGGCGACATTCCGTGCTTCAACTGTTAGCCGCAATGTACAGTGATGTGAAGTCTGGGCAGATGACCAGAATGCAATCAGCGGCCTGTCATCGATACTCGGTCCTCATATGTCGGAATTTACTGTTACACGTACCGTAGGTAGATCGCCTCCGTTTGAATTGTATGTCCTGCTTGTCTCTCCAATGTTCCATCAGCTGGGCTGTAACCAATCTTCCTTCCATCCCGCAATATTGATAAGACAAGACCACAACAACCTCCCAAAACCCTCTCCCGGTAGCGTTTAATTTGTTCCTTCCCACTTTTCTGTTACTCGTCTACTACATAAAGTATAAGAAACTCGTACACCCGTTTTTAGCGTCATCATCGCCGCACCAGTATCATAACCTAGACTCCACTACATACTACCTGTACCTTCTCACCATTCGAATGTCCTCAAAAACTGCTTCCATTTGTACCTGAAGCCTAGACCCTCGGTTCGCAGTATCTCTGGATGATGCCTGTGAATAGGGGCAAATTCGACTTCGAGACACGGCGATAAGGTCCTCACAGCCGCCACCGCCTAATGCGTAGCTGTATGCCATCTGCTGACGAGGGGCTAGATCGATGCTGTGATTCGAAACTTAAGGGGATCTTTTACTGTACAGCAAATATTACGACCACTGTCAAGGTCTATTAATTGCATCGGAATGAGCATTAGGAGATGGAGTAAGGATTTCAACGCAAACTCTGTGAGGAATTATGGAGCGAATTGAGATACGGGATAATATTGTTTGATCAGCTCAGATTATGCCTGCACTTTGGCCACCTTATACGGCAATCGAAAGCTTCTTCTGCGTGTAGGGAATGAGAAAGTATATGCTAGAGTTATGAAAGAGTAGAAATGGAGGGAGATTTGTGTCAACGTATCCTGTTGTGGTTGATGAAGTGCAGCAGGTGAATTGTGGGATTCAGATCCAATGCTACAATATTCCTTCGGCCCTCCGGACCAAAAGCGGCGAACAAATACCATCCGATCATCGTCTTACTATCGTGGTTTCAGAAGAGCTAACCAACCTGCTGCCAAACCCTTTCTCGCCCTCATATGTTGGGGTGATAGCCATACCGTATTTATAAGGCATGGTTTCTCCTGCAATCAAAGCCTTGTGGATAACTGTATCATGTTTTGCAAATCCCACTCGCTCAAAATTGCAAGCACAGATCACCCTTACATTTCCTGGAGTATGAGCTGGTAAAATCATAGCGCCCTCGCCTCTTGTGGTCCTCAAGGACATGGCCAGCTTCGTTGATGACGCTAGTAATTAGGGTAGCGCTTTTGCGATCGACGCCATGCTGTTTAGCTTTATCTGGGTGCCATGTCTGAACAAGTGCACGGCGACGGGCACGGATAGCTTTAGTGGAGGCGTCAAATTCAACACCGAGAGTTTTGTAGAGATCAGGGTACGCGAGCCAGGAGAACGCATTGGGAGGGTAGCGATGACAATAAGTAGCTAGATGTGTCAGAATAAGTAGCCCGAGAAAACCCACTAAGGGGTTGACACAGAAATTGCGTTTATACCGTTGGAGCTGACCGGATCTATGAGATCCGCCACACAGTTCCACAGGCACTCTGATTTTGCAGTGTAGGAGCTCATGGATTCAATACTCGGAAGTATTGTTGTTATAACAAAAATGCCGACCAGCAAATAGAAGGAATAGCCTAGAATCTTGCCGAAGTATGTGGATATGGTTTTGGGAAGTCCTTTCGAAGGCACGATAGCGGTAGGACGCCGAGTATTCGACGAAATGGAAATGGATTCGACGCCGATCTCTTTCGAACGGCCAACGGGCTGCTCTTTGCATTGAAGCCCGGCATCTGCCTCTCTAAGACGATCAACCAGTAGCTCTTTACTTTCGAGGTCGGCGTCGGCGTTTATTAAACGACCGACTAGTTGCTCTTTGCTCTTGAGTCCGGCATATGGGATGCTTCTACGTCGTAGACGTGCTTGAAGCTGTACCTTCGTGAGCTCATTGTATATAGTTTTCATGAGCGCGTGAAGAGCTCGAGCTATGAAACTGGAAGGAACGATAGAATCCTTGTTCACTATTAACGTGTAACATTTCCGCTGTACCCACGTTTGCAGACCTGCGTGCCGGAGTGGCATGAGTGTCTTCTTTGTTTGCATCTCTGCAAACGGCCATGGGATAAGAGCGAGCCTTATAAGGAAGCAGGAACAGAAGTCGACATGAGCGCAATCTCAGATTTCGATATTCACATATCTATCAAGTAACAACCGTTAAGGAAACAGATATCGAAAGACTATAAGAGAAGATGACTTCAGGCCTATCTTACTCCGTGCACGCTCGTTGCACATCGAGCGATTCCGAAGCTTAACAACCAGCCATCCTATACCTAAGCTCATAATCTGGAAGTCAGACTTGCTTTCTCTAGTCCTGTCATCATTGTTGCGAACGAAAGGTCTCGATTAGTGCTCATAACGTTGGGCCACTCGTTGGCTATTCGCTGTCTACTCCTTCATCGATCTGGAACCGTGCAAGTTCAATTATGTCACAGCTATCGAAAGGCATGTTGCCAACATTGAAGGTGTCAGTAAATTATCTGGATTGGCACAAGCATAGAAGATCTGTGCAGAAACTGTGAATGGCAAATGACACTAGGGAGTCAGTCACAGGATTCGTTGTTGTTGCAGCTCGATGGACACCGTTCGCAAGCTCGTAGTAAATCTTCCGTTTCAAGTAACAGTCTGCGAGAGACCATTGACATGCATTTGAAATGTAGTCGATGTTACGGTGTAATTGCTGCCTGATCAAGTAATCTACAGGGCCAATGAGGAGATATTGAGGATATCTATCACTGCGCATCGCAGGCGTAAATCGTAGACCGGAGAAATCCGGGTCTAGGAAGTCAAAACAAGCAGAGAGAGGAAAAGAAGGTTGCGGCTTTACTCTAGTTTGACTTATCCTGTCGTCCTGATCCAGGTCTACATCTCTAATTGTTCAGCGGGCGAATAGGTGGCCACAGCTACTGTTCACCGGATACCAGGCAGCACCAGTCCTCCGGCTGAAGAAGAGCAGCCTGTGACGTTGCGCGTGTGACGCGAAGCTGGTCTTCTTCTCCATAATCCGAAGTTGGTATCTTTCGTTTGACCAGCTACAATGGCTGCTCTGGGCGAGGACCTCCTCGGTACCGTCAACAAACTCCAGGACCTGGTGTTTAACACTATTGGCAATGATTCTCTGGACCTTCCCCAAATTGTATGCCCCACTCATGGCTCTCCCATCTCTGTGCATTCGGAGCATTGTAGCTGACCGAGTCCTAGGTCGTGGTAGGGTCGCAATCTTCTGGAAAGTCGTCAGTGCTAGAGAACATCGTTGGCAGAGATTTCCTGCCCCGGGGAAGCGGCATAGTGACGAGACGACCCTTGATCCTACAACTCATCAATGTCCCCTCCGAGCGAGATGACAAACCGGACAGTGATGAGGTTCATGTGCCGCACACGGCGGCAAGCGTGGCTGGGCAAGGGGAGTGGGCAGAGTTCAATCATCTCAGTGGACGGCAATTTCGAGACTTTGCGGAGGTCAAGAGAGAGATTGAAAATGAGACGGCTAGGATAGCAGGGAGCAACAAGGGTATCAACAGACAGCCCATCAATCTCAAGATTTATTCGCCGCATGTTCTCAGCTTGACGTTGGTCGATCTTCCCGGTTTAACAAAGGTGCCTATAGGAGACCAGCCAGGTGATATCGAGAAGCAAACCAGAAATCTGATATCCGAGTATATTGCAAAACCAAACAGTATCATCCTGGCAGTATCACCAGCGAATGTTGACATCGTCAATTCGGAAGCACTGAAACTGGCCCGGCATGTCGATCCAATGGGGCGGCGGACAATAGGCGTGCTCACCAAGATCGATCTTATGGATCATGGAACGAACGCCTTGGACATTCTCTCTGGCCGCGTGTACCCCCTCAAACTTGGCTTCATTGGCGTAGTGAACCGATCGCAACAGGATATTCAGGGAAACAAGGCACTGGCGGATGCCCTTAAATCGGAAGCGGACTTCTTCAAACACAACCCTGCCTATCGAAATATGGCCACTAGATGCGGAACTCAATTCCTCGCGAAGACTCTCAATACTACACTCATGTCCCACATTCGAGATCGATTGCCAGATATCAAAGCCAGGTTAAATACTTTGATGGGCCAAACTCAGCAAGAGCTTGCCAGTTATGGTAACATGCAATTCAGTGGAAAGGAGCATCGTGGATCTCTGATACTACAACTAATGACTCGTTTCGCCTCATCTTTTATTGCATCAATAGACGGAACCTCCACGGAGATATCAACGAAAGAGTTGTGTGGTGGAGCAAGAATTTACTACATTTTCAATTCCGTATTCGGCAATTCTCTAGAAACAATCGACCCTACTACAAATCTTTCAGTCCTCGACATCCGAACAGCGATACGCAATTCCACGGGTCCACGGCCCAGTCTCTTTGTGCCCGAATTAGCCTTTGACCTACTCGTTAAACCCCAGATTAAGATGCTGGAGGTACCAAGTCAGCGCTGCGTTGAACTGGTGTACGAAGAACTTATCAAGATCTGCCACACTTGTGGCTCGACCGAACTCTCCCGGTTTCCCCGACTCCAAGCCAAACTTATCGAGGTCGTCTCGGACCTCCTCCGAGAACGGCTAGGTCCCTCCTCAAGCTACGTCGAATCCCTCATTTCCATCCAACGCGCATACATAAACACCAACCATCCCAACTTCCTGGGCGCCGCAGCCGCGATGTCCTCCGTCATCCAAAACAAGCAAGAAAAAGAGAGAAAAGCTGCCGTGGCCGAGGAGCGGAAGAAGCGAGAACGACGGCGGATGAAGGAGCTTTCCGGTGGTGCCAACGGCACGGAAACCCCTGAAGACGATGAAGAAGCCCAGGAAGAGAACAAAACTGTCACGGGTCTCCCCGTCCGTGGCCGCGTATCAAAAGCTACAAGAGGGATGTCCCCTGCCATTGCCCGTCATCACGAAAATGGGTATGCCCCGGTCAACGGACAACGCTCCAGCTCGCCAACTAACTCCCACTTTGGTGGAAACCAAGCGCCTGGAAACACCAAAGACTCCTTCCTCAACTACTTCTTCGGCAAAGATGGCAGTATCCCCTCGGTTGGAGGCTTCAACTCCAGCAACGCAGTTGGCGGCACAGCAGCAGCAGCAGCAATGGGAAACAGACACGTTAGTCACAATTCCGAGCCGAGCTTTAGTCAGAGTATAAGGCGCGGGGAAAACAGACTCACGGAGCGTGAGCGGCCTTCGCCCCTGCAAACGCAGTACAGCCAGGATGACTACTCGAATAGGGATTACGAGTATGACTCACAATTTGTAAGTCGCCCTACCTCCCAGCATCGAACCCCCCTCCAGAACCCACTCGAAACTAATCCCCAACCCCCCAGCCTCCTTCCTCAGATTTCGACACCCCTCCGGACCTCACTGATCGCGAAGCCCTCGAAACCGAACTCATCCGCCGCCTCATCTCCTCCTACTTCAACATTGTCCGCGAAACCATCGCCGATCAAGTCCCCAAGGCTGTCATGCACTTGCTCGTCAACCACAGCAAGGACGTTGTGCAGAATAGGCTGGTGTCGGAGTTGTACAGAGAAGATCTGTTTGGCGATTTATTGTATGAGGATGATGGGATTAAAGCGGAGAGAGAGAAGTGCGAGAAACTGTTGGCTACGTACAGGGAGGCAGCGAGAATTGTTGGGGAGGTTTTATAGGGGTTAATCGAAGGGGAAGGGAGAGGGGAGGAGAGACGGGGAGGGAGAGAAGGGATGGAGGTGGCAAAGCGGAAGGGGGGACAGACGAGGCTGTATTTATAGGTCTCGGCTTGCTGTGGGCTTGCAGTAGGCCAAAACCACTTGTTACCTCACTTACCGAGGCCGCCGCTACAGAGTCTGTGTATTGTAGCAAGGATTCGACTCACCCCCTTTTTGTCCTGCTTGATGTAGTTGATATGCGGAAGAAGGGGCAGTTGATAGCTCTTGAATAGCATGTCTCCGGTATGTATCGACGGTTTTTTTTGGAGATCTGGAGCGGTTAATTTCGACTCTCAGGACGTCCGTACATGTGCATTTCTTGAACATAGGATTAATTAGGCTCTGCAGTGACAAAGACGCCGTTGTGATGTGTCCATGAGGCTCATTACCTTTTCCCATGTGCTGTGATATTTCAGTAGGATTTCCTCCTTCCTACGTTCTTGTGCCCTATCCGCAACGTGCGTCAGGTCTTGATGTCTTCTTACTCTCACGGCCTTATGTCCTTTGCCAGTTGGAAGTCTGTTCTTGTCACCGTCCGTCGAATGATCGATATAGAAGTTCTCCATTTGTCATCGCTTTGTCAGTACTTTGACCGATTTCTACGAGTAGTCATGGATTATGATCATCCAAAGAACAAAAAATAAAAGACACGAAAATTATTTTCAGGCTCTTATCAGTTTAGCCAGATGAGCTGTAATGCTACATTTTCCTAGTTCTAGTAGTCTTCCCGATCCTCTGCCCCTCCCAAGCCCAAACTCCAGCGCTGCCAAATACTACTACCGACCCGGCCACCACGCCCGGCGGTAGATGGTTGCCAAATAACCATATACTCGCAAAGAGACTGACAAGTTTCCGCACGTTCAAGACGATGGTGACGCCGAGTGCGGACGTCCTTGCCCCAAGCAGATTTACCCCCCTTATGCAGGCATATTGGGTTAGGGCGTTGAGGGTCAGGGTGATGATATGTTTTGGTATCCCAGGAAAGGGGAGGGGGAGGAGGGGTTTGAGGAGTATGGGGGGGAGTTGGGGGCGGGTAGAAGTTTTGTTTGATGATGTGCTGAGCGATAGTTGGCTATAGGAAGGTGACAGTTGTATGGGCGCAGAGTCAAGTAACTGTCCGAGTTGGCCAGCTAAAGAGGGGAAGAAAGGCAGAAAGAGCGGCAACGAGAGAAAGTGGCTGTAGAAGAGGTTTTCGTGCCAGTAAGTGCCGTAGGCTGCGTAGGTGAGTTGGGTGTAGAGGCCCATTATGGCGGAGAGGATTTGGGCCAAAAGAAGAATGAGAAAGCCGGTGAGGAAGGACGGGGTAGAGGTCGAGGATGTGGAAGAAGTATTTTTGCCCTGTATTAGTGGTGAGAAAGACTTTTGCGATTGTTGACGTCTAGTGACGGGGATAATCTGATGGTACCTTCGACCGGGCATCCGCCATTGCAGCCACAATAATCCCCAGTGTAAGCAACCCCACACTAAACACCTGCATCCTCGTATACCTTTTCCCCCAGATAAACCCCACGAGCATGGTGGTGACGCTCCCACCACTACGCAGGATGATGTGCACAGGCACAGAGATAGCGTAGCTGAAAGCGAAATTGTTGAGGAGGTTGACAGTGAAGAAGAGGATGATGTTAGGGAGCCAGCGCGCGAGGGGAATGGCGCGGGGTTTGAGGAAGAAGGGGGGGTGGGCGGCGGAGAAGTGGGCGGGAAAAGTGAAGAGGGCGGTAAGGAGGAATTGGATGAAGGTTATGAGGAGGCCTGGGGGTGTTAGTTGCATCGTATGGACTGTCCAACAAGAGCTGGTTGTAGTGTACCACTCTGAGGCTCTTCTCTGCGTACACATTGTCAGCAAGATCAAGGAAGCCGAGGACGTGCTTCCATGACTCACTTTACGATCATCTCTAAAGCAAAGACCTAGGGCACGGTCTATCAGCGTCGTAATGATCGAGTCAAGAGATCGAGAAACTAGCATTCGAGCAACAGCCTCCAAAAATCAAACCCATGGTCAATGCCCAGCTCAGCATGGCAGGCAGCATCGCCTGTATCATGACCCCTATGGCGGCAATTGCTCTGGCCCACGAATAGCGACCATCGGTGTCGTAGTCGGGCTCAGCCTTCTCCAGCGAAGGAGCTGCATTGATCTGCTTGACTCCCGAGGTCGGCGGGCTTTTTGGCGACGGGCTCACAGCAGCTTGTCGCCGGCGTGGACCATTCGCGGAAGCCATGATGGTGCGGTTGTAGCGATATATGAAACGACAATGGGGGCTTTCGAGTTGTCTTTACATCGTCTCACTCCTTGGAGGTTGTTACAACGTTCGATGCACTTCTAACAAATCCAGCTGATCTGATCTGATACTGTAGATCTACTCAGGGCTTCCAGGGTTTCGGACGGAAGATCTCCCGGTTAGCCCTGATAGGGCTGCCGTCGTCTTAAAACAACATCAATGGGTTAATGCACTTCAGTCCATATTCACAGCATGGAGAGTGATCGTATGTAGAGCATGGCAACAGAGGACCTTGTAATCATCTACGGTTTGTCTGAGTCTACCCACGCTACGCCAGACTATGCCCATCCGCCATCTTCACCCACTACCCATCGTTCAACTATGAGCTCGTAAGACGCGTTAATAAGAGTCTTGGAGTCTCGTCTCTTCATCGTCGTTTCCCGGCTGCACTCGTTCCATTTCATAACCGAGGCTCGATTCTTAGTCCTGAGACTGTTCGTGCCTATCATATCGATGTTCAGCGGATCATCCGCAAAAGGATGTCGGCATTGCATGCAAGGTTGAAAACTTCACCGCAAGCACATAATAGCAGATCGAACAGAATCGAAAGCAGTGTTGCTTACAATGCCGAAAAAACAAAGAGCTGCAGTCCGTGGTGTTAGTATTCGGCTCGTTAAAAGAGAGCAAGAGAAAAACATACATTGTTCGTCGCCGCGATCGCTATGCTGTCCTCGAATGGATGCCAGCTCATATGCAAAATCTTCTTGTTGAAATCTATCTGATCCGCGTCGGTCTCCTTTCTCATTCTCCCGCCTTGAGCTCCGGCCCCTGAAGCTGGACTTCCTGCCCTCGAGTTACCCTTCTTGCTGGCCGGTCCGTTGGTAGGACTTGTCCCGGAATTAATCGGTGTTGGAACGCCAACCTTCTTGGCCTTGAAAGCTGACTTATCGGCTTGCAGGACAACTTCCATCTCCTTGTCTGGATCCGAAGGGTAAATCATGAAGTTATTGTTGTAACTACCAGTCATGACATTCTTGGCATCACCAGAAAACACGACTTCGAATTTGTCGAAGATGCTATCATTCTCATACGTATCACAGAGCCGTGGTCTCAGATGCTCATGGATAGGAATAGTCTTCACAGGCGTGCGTTCCATGTTGACATCCCATATCTTGACTGTTAGGTAGTCGCGAGAGAGGATATATCGGCCGTCGTGTGAAAATCGCACGTCAGAGATCGAGGAAATGATCTCGGAGAAGAACGAACGAGACGAAGGGTCTTCTTCTTGCTCAAACTCTGAAGCATAGCACGTTAACATTTAACAGCATGAGCAAAGTAGGAAAACTTACGTTTGGCATGGTGATCGCACAGAGCACTCTCTCTCATATCTGCAAGCTTAATGGTGCCTTTCGAACTCGCATACATAAACCAATTACAGCTCTGCGGGTGAAATTCTGCGGCGGTGATCACCTCAGTCAGTTCTTCCATGTTTGCGGGTTTGATGTCAACGATGTTGAAGCTCTGGTCTTGTATATTAAGATTCCATAGGTTTATGCGTAGATCATCACTGCTAATAAAGGTCTCTCCATCACTGTTGACGGAAATGCTGTTTATGTGATAAGCGTGGGCGTTTGCGTATGTACGACGGGGCACGGCGGCAACAACAGTATCATGATGGGTCAGGCGAGGAAGCTTAAGAGACGCGGCATTCCGAAAAGAGACGTTGGGGTTCGGTCGTGGAGGACCGCCGCCGCCGCCAACCGCGCCTCCTGGCGTGAGATCATGGGAGAGGTTGTTCTCCGCCACCACTTTCAGCGACTTCTCAAAGACTTTCCATAGTTTTATCGTCTTGTCGTTTGTGGAGAGTAAATAGTGAGACGCATTCTGCCTTCGACACCACTTGATCTTATTGATCTTCTCTTCTATCTCCAACGACTTGAGGTAGTCAAATTCGGGTTCATGGGATTGGAACTCGGTGTGGAACTTGTATTCGCAGGTTTTTTTCTACTGAGCGTCAAACTTGCAGAGGACATAGAGAGCAGAGCCATATTATATCATGGAAGTAGCTTCGCCTAGTTGAGACATGCTACTCACTGTTTCGTTTCTCTCGAATAGTACAACCCTTCCTCCTTTGTCGCCTGTCGCCAGGTAATTACCTGTATGGTCAAATTCTACTGTGGAAATTATATCCGCTGTGATCGCAGGAGTTTGTCAGTGGATGCGCACGGTTATGAAAATCCGCATCTCGTCTGATGTTCACTGACCTTCTGTGATATCCTCAACATCTCCTTTGTCTCCAAAACATCTGGATTTAGATTTTAGCCAGTGGCCCAACTCCGAATCCCAGGCCTCTTTATTGGCAAGCTCATCCATGCTTGTGTGTGAGAAAGGGCGTAGAAAGAAGGAGCACTATATTTGGGGAGCGTCGGAATTGAAGGAACAACGTGCCGGAACAACACCGGCCTTTTGCGACCATGCTTCACATATCAATACATGGTGAATGAAGAAACACTTACTGTGTAAACTTCCACGTAGGAGAGCCAGGCTCTTCGGCCACCATTTTCCCAGAGACTCCTCAGTAGCTGCAGAACCCTTCAGAGGATGTCTGAAACACAACAGTAGCTGTGGAGACCTTTCTCAGATCTTCTTGATTGCTTGACCCAATGTCTCCCAGCTACCACTATAACTCTTCCTACGCCAGCTCTTAATAAGTGTCCTAATAGCCGTTGCCGACGAAATGGATGGCGTGGGGAGACCTTTGATAGCTTCGGCGCGTTTGTCGTTGTAGCGTTAAGCCTTGCTCTTCCGCGTCAAGCTTCCTACACAATAACGACGCTCTGTCGTGCAGTCTGACATGCCCCCAAGCGATGTTCGTGTTAATTGTGTGTATGACGAGGTTGCAAGCAGATACTGGGGTCTAGATTAGTGTTCTAGTTGTAACGAAGATGCCAAGACCAGGTTGTGCCTTAGCCGGCCTTGCAGAGCCGCCAAAACTGCGTCACCAGAACACGTTAATCCCCATTCGATTCCTCCACCACCTGCTATTTCACCATCTCATCAATCGACCAACCTCGAAGGACCGTTCATTAAAGCCACAAGACAGCCGAATACAACTACGCTCCGAAAATTTACAGTCACGCTTACTCCGAAATGAAAATTGCTATTGAGCATAGCCAAAAGGGGTCTGGATATCTTCAATATTTGGTCCTGGAGATAACCCATGCAACCGTTGGTCCTGCTATCTCGGATCATATCTGCACCTGAGAGAATCTCATCAGGATCACTGTTACACCCTGATCGTTGTCAATTTTCTCATTTTTCATATCATCACTGCGACTATAATCCCCGTTATCTAGCGCGCCACTTTCTACCTCAGTAGTTCTTTTCAAGCCTCGTGATACTATTGGAAGTGTATCAGCTATAGCTTGGTTAAGATGAGCCCACAGCAAAGCAAGGACACCTCCAGATCGGCTGCTTCTCAAGCTGACGTTACACCCGGAGCACAGCAAGGGTCTGCAGGATCAGTAGCTAGACGTATCCAAGCGTCTGCTTCTGGCTTAGTACGCGAGTCTATTCTGAACCCTTCCGCAAGCTCTATTACTGGGAGCTTGGCTTCCTCTACCGCAAATGCAAGTAAAGGAGGCTCAGGGTCGAGCTCGGCTGGTCCTTCGCAAACTACGCTCTCATCAATATCCGCAGATGCACAACCTTCATCGGTTCATAATTCTCCAGACTCTACGAGGGAATCAACTGAGTGGGAATCTTTTCGTTCGCAGCCCAGGCACGAGAAGAGTAATGATACCGTTGATAAAACTCGTTTTGAGGATTTCATGTCCCAAAACTCCGGGCTTAATCTTTCCGAAACACCTCAATGGCCAGAGATAGGGGGGGATGTCAGAGACATTGAGGAGAAACCGGTATTGCGCTCTCATTTATCCAGGAATAGCGTTCCATCGGGTAAGGCTCTTCAACATGATATTTCTGGCCACACTGCATCAAAGACCACAGGGCTTACTGATAGCGACACCGATGGCGCCGCCGTCGTAGCTTTGCTGTCAGATCCAAATCTCTGTAAAGATGAGGACCCAATCGACTCTTCGATTTTTGAGATGGAAAACAATTCCAATGTTCAACCAAAGATCCTAGAAGTGGATGGGCAGGCAGCTACGCCATTCAATCAGGTGTCGGCAATTAATCCATTGGACTTGTTGCCTGATTTCAAGGGCCCCCAAAATGATTTCAGTACAGCCCGACCTGCCAATCTATCCGCTGCGACATCGGATTTATCGGAAGGCTACATGTATGACAAAAGCCAGTTGCAATTACATCATGGTGACCTTCAACCTTGGCTAGATATGTTGAACAAGTATCAAGACGAGGTCTGGGGAGATATGCTACTCTTGGTGCAGGAAGCCAGTGAAGAGGCTAAAGCCGCAAAAGAATATATTCCTGAAGACCAGCCTGCCACCAGACGGTTGAGAATGCTGCTAAAACATCTAACGTGATCGGTAACCAAGGAGGCCGATCCATTATCGTGGTACCCTCATATGACTTCGGGTTGTACTTCAGAGTAGACGAATAGAGTAGTCTTGATCCAGTGTCTACCCATTCCACGGCGGCGAAGCAGTCTGCCTTGAAGACTATAAAGGCCAAATTCGAAGAAATAACACAGAAGTCCTGAGAAGTTGGCGGTCTGGTCACCGTGAAACACATCAAACTGAACGCAGTGTACACGATCTTCCTCAGAAGAGCGGTGATCATCAAATAGAAGGACGACTAATAGTAAGACTTGATTCTGGGGGAAGCAAGCTGCGGTAAAGCGTTGTTGAACTTTTTACCATATTTCGATGTCATATATTGACTATGCTTCAGCTAAACGGTACGTAGCAATATTAGATACTGGGTTACAAACACGGATCAAAACTCATAACAAGGCGCTTGGAGTTACGGAGGACCATTTCTTCAGTCACACGAGCTGCACCGAGCACTGCCGTGCCTGATGCCAGAGACGATATTGGTCGGAGTCGCAATCTATGTCGCTCGAGGAAACGGTCCATGGGTTTACGGGATTTATCTTCTACACTGTCGTATCCATAGGGCGCAAGGCAGCAAGGCCTGAGCTCTACAGACCACGTATTGAAGCCAAAGATAAACTCAATCTAAGGATACTTAGACTCTCCGGGCCGTACATTAATGATTATCCACGAAAGGCAATATGCGCGTCTCCTTTGTCATAGAGTTTGGCGAGTATTAAGACTTTTGTGATATCGCTCTTATACAGTAATCTAGTGTGAACTCTCCCATTCCTTCATAACTTTCAGGGATCTCTCGAAAGTCCACATCGTGATTGCACTCGCCGGTGCCGACTTCACCAAACCAATGCCTAATCCTCTATACAAGCCTTTCCAGCCCTCTTTGACGGCAATGGCTTTCCCTGTGACCCAGACGCCTTTCCCATATATTGGAACCTTGCCCCCAGCAAACGACGCCCTTCTTGGCCCCTGTACCTGCAGCCGTTTCCGAATCAGATCCAGTGGGAAGACTCCAGTTTTTGCACACACACCTGCAAGCACACCAGCAGTGGCATCGCCAGAGCCGAATGGAAGGGAGAGACTCGCCAGCGGCGGACGAAGCGTCTCATAAGCACTGAAGAAAAGTCCCATGTAGGGCAAGATCTGCCCCACCCCGGCTCCCACTCCCTGAAAGAAGCCTTTCACACCCTCCTCCCGAACAATATCACGGAGACTACTTCGCAAACTTGTATACACTTTATCTGTGCCCTGAGCGGCGAATCGCGTGCGTAGGAGATCCAATGGGTAGGTTAGGGTTGTTGCGGCTGCGCCTGAGAGAGCGCCAGAGATGAAGGATTCGGCAAGCGCTGGGAGAGAGCATGGCTCTAATGACTGGCTGATCAGTCGGTAGGCGGAGAACTGAATGGAGCCGTAGGCTACGTAAAGCAGCTCGGCAGGAACATTGCCTTTCCAGAAGGCCTGAGTGAGACACAGTATCAATAAACGTTGCTCAGTTAAGTCTTAATAACATACCTTAATGCCTTCATTGCGGAGGATAGACTTGAATGTGCCTGTAGTGCCCCTATCCGCTCTACTGGTTTTTCGAAAGACAGGGTCTGATAGAGAGTAAATTTGAAGTTGCATTCGTATCTTCAGCACGTCCAGAGGAGCTATGCAAAATCTTCATGCCAGTGAGCCTTTTAAACAACGTTGTTTCCTCTGGAGGATGCGTACCTTGACACGAGCCCGGCAACAGCTCCTGCAATCATTACCTGCTGTTTCGAACCCTACATCATATATTGGTATTGAGACCTGAGAAGAACTCTCACGGAACCAGACCTCATCTTTGAGATGCTCCCCACCTCCAGACATTCACCTAACATCCCCCCCAGTTGCTCATGGTATTTAGGATTCAGTTGCAACAATTCGCAAAGGTTGTAGTTGTTATAAACCACTAGAGGCCCATCGGGCGCCTGTCGGAAACGCGGAAGGTTTGCCGAAGAATCAACCCCTTTGCTCCTCGAATACTAGTACTACCGAGACATGCCTTCCATGACTTCTCTCCCTCACCAACCCCATGGTATTCTAGGCCAGTCTCCAGGCCCTAGTCAAGATCAACAATGGCTTCCCGGACAACCTCATGTCTCCGCAGATTACAAATCATCAGACCGAGACACCAACTACTCCATACTCAGACCTCCCGGGGTCTCCCAGCGTTCAATAAATTTCGGAAACTGCGTCCAACTCCTCAACAGGTCATAATCAGTAATAAAGGCAGAACATACGCGTTCAATGAGATCTTTTTAAGAGACTCTTGTCCCTGTGCTCGCTGTGTTGATCCATCCACAAGTCAAAAACTCTTCGATACCGCTAGCATACCATTCACGCTGAAAGTCACACAATCAGAAATTCAGTCAGATGGAAGTCTTCGTGTAATATGGAAAAATGACATCCCCGGATACGAAGATCACACGAGCGTTTACCCCCCAACCTTTTTCTTGTGGAATCCTGGGCTTGGATCCTGTTTGACAACTACGCAAGAAGTTCTGCCGCGGAGAATATGGAACCGAGATTTCATTACACAGAACAGTGACCCTGTTGATTATGCCTCATACATGTCGTCGCCAGCTACGCTGCATCGAGCTCTTGGTCATTTGCAGCATTACGGCTTGCTCTTTCTCTCCTCTGTTCCGTCTGATCCTGGATCCATAGAAATGATTGCAAACCGCATTGGTCCAATACGCAATAGTTTTTACGGTTCAACTTGGGATGTCCGATCTGTCCCGTCTGCAAAGAATGTTGCATACACTTCATCACATTTAGGTTTTCATATGGTGAGCAGGTGCTCTATCTTAGTCAATTAACTTTAGCCAGCTTTAACCACAACCGTTGGAACAGGATCTACTCTATTGCGAAACTCCACCGAAGCTACAAATACTACATTGCATGAAAGCCAGCATGGCTGGCGGTCAAAGCTTGTTCAGTGACACCTTTAACGCCATTGAGAGAATGGAATTAGCCTTAGTAGAATCCCTTGCAAACTTCGACGTCACGTATCATTACAGAAATGATGGCCAACGGTTTCAGCGGACTCGGAAAACAGTTGAATATATTCGAGGGTCTAAAGAATCGCGTAAGGATTTAATGGCCAACTCTCAGGCGAGTATACCTCATGTCAAAGCCGTGAACTGGAGCCCACCCTTTCAGGCACCCTTCATACGGGGCATCGGCCCACCAATCCCCACAGAGGAACGATATTCTTCTTATCTCTGGGCTTACATGGAAGCTGCCAAGGTTTTCAAGGGCCTAATAGAAGATGACGGTGCAGTATTCGAGACCAAAATGGCACCAGGAACATGTGTGATATTCGACAACCGCAGAATAGTACACGCTCGGAAGGCGTTCGATGGCGAAGAGGGCGAAAGATGGCTTAGAGGGGCGTACATTGACGAAGATACCTTCCAGAGTCGCATGATTGTATTGAATGCAGAATTCGGACACTTCATACCGTGAATGTGGGTATCGAAGCAGGTGGATGCTCCAAAAGTTAAAAGTAGTGCACATGATCCTTGGCTTTACAATTTTATACGTTGTCTATATTGATAGATCTGGTCACTTTTAGAGCGCACCTACAATATACCACCTTCTCACGTCTTTACTCAGCATATTGTCCGTCGTTCTCAAGATTACTCCATCTTATAGAGTATATAGGTGATAGAGGAGATATTCACTTTAAACACTATTAATTGTAGCAGCCAGAATTGAATACTTAAGATTAACTTCCAACTCTAATTTATCCTAATTGGCTAACCGAGCGCTTCTCTAGAGCCGCGTTAGATAGGCGACAGGCGCATGGCATCATCGTTCAGTACCTTATCACGTGCTTATCTCCGAACTTTGCAAACCCTCACACTTTGCTTTTCAATCGTATCACAGACAAAACACCTACAGCAGCAAAAAGTCCAAGATCTTCAAGTCCAGAATTTGACGACCGATTGTGCGTTACCGATTGCTCCCAATTCTTCTCACATAGTTTCCGGCCTACCTTTACATCCTCCTGTTAACGCCACCACTATCACCATGTCCGAAGTTACTGAAATTACGACCGTTCCCCAATTCCATACTACCATCTCCTCCCTATCACCCACCACCCTTATCTGTATCTCTTTCCACACACCCTGGGCCGCCCCTTGCACCCAAATGTCCCTCATCCTCCGCACCCTCGCCTCCTCTTACCCTCCGCAACAACGCCCTATCGTCTCATTCCTCTCTTTGGATGCCGAGCAACTACCCGATGTCTCAGAATCTTATGAAGTGACGGCAGTGCCGTTCCTAGTGCTGCAGAGGGACGGAAAGGTATTGGAGAACGTCAGCGGGAGTGACGCCGGCAAAGTGAGGGAGGCGGTGGAGCGGTGGGCGGGCAAGGGTGGGAATACATCGAAAGTATTACCGCCAGCGCTGGATGCCAAACGGAGGAATGAAGAGCAAACGAATGGAACTGGCTCTGGGGAGGCGACAAAAGATCTCAGCGGTTATACGCCTGGCTCGAACGATCCGGCCACCGCACCAGAGATGTCGTCAACCCAAGGGCAGAAAGAGGAACTTGACAAGCGTATCTCTGAGTTAGTGAAAGCCGCGCCAGTAATGCTGTTTATGAAAGGCACACCCAGTGCGCCACAATGCGGCTTCAGTCGGCAGCTTGTCGGCTTGTTACGAGAGCAGGGAGTGCGGTATGGGTTCTTCAATATCCTGGCGGATGAGGAGGTGAGGCAAGGATTGAAGGTCTACAGCGAGTGGCCAACGTTCCCGCAGCTGTATTTGAAGGGGGAGTTAGTTGGGGGGTTAGATATTGTGAGTTTTTCTTTGCTTGATGATGGTGGGGGTTCAATGATTGGATCTATGCTAATCATATTGATTCTCTAGGTGAAAGAGGAGTTGGAGAACGACGCTGCATTCTTCGATGACTTCGCTGCTGCACCGAAGGGAAAGGGAGGGATGGCGGCGCCCGAGGCGCAGGCGCAACCTGCGGCGGCTTAAAATATCACAAATTATGGAAGAGTGACGATATTGTTACATAATAAAACGGGATACGAACCATTGAATGACTCCACGATTTATTACGTAACGTTACGGAATTCGGCCAGAAGACTTACCTTATAGATGCTCGAACTTACTTTTAAAGTCCCGATATTAGTTCACCCCCTTCTCCTACATGTACAACCCTCACTCTGCCTCATGCACCCTCCTTCGATACCGGTATCAAGATTAAATAACCATATCCATGAGTACATATAAATCTCAGCTGTAGCCTCTTGTGGAAAATATCGAGCGCTGAATTAGACTATAAACCAAATTGTTGCAGCGTTTTGACTACAGTCTTACTTCATCAAATGCATCGTTTTGTTTGGTCACTTTCAATGCTCCTTTCAAAGCCGCATATATGTTTTGTCTGCTCTGTGAGGAAATGAACATTTCGACACCCACGACCTCGTTGCCCTCCACCCCTGGCTCTTATTTTCCCCTTTAATGCTACCGCGGGTGGGAGGATTGTACATGTAGGAAAACCGGGTCTATCAATATTAGGACCCTGAATCTATACTAACAGACTTCATGTCGAGGAGACGTAAGCTACTTACACTACACATGTCGAATATACCATTAGTCGTCCTCAGGTTCATCCATATTCAACCACGCAGAGCGGCACTCGACCGCTTCCTTCCTGACATGCCTCTTTGGGTCATCGAGCACCGCCATCAAACCTCTCGTTACCGCTCTCTTATACGGCAGAAGAGCACTGTCCTTGGTTTTTCCAGGAAAGATCCGTAGGCAGCGAAGTGCGTTGTAACGTACCCGCTGGTGTCGTTGTTAGCACTTGGACCAGGTTCTTGTTATGCAATATTGCGCGTACATACCGGAACATTACCCTTTGTCTCCGCAGCAGCCTTGAGCAAGCGGCTAGTTAAACTTGAAATATGTCCCTCCACCGCCTTTGGGTTTTCCTGGCTCACAGTCATCAGATTCTCCATAGTCGCCGCTTGCACATCGGGATCCTGCAGATCCAAACTCTGCAAAAGTAGGGGAAGAAGTGTCTCAATCTCTGGCATAAGCACCTCTGTAGGCGTGTATTTGAGAATCCCCGATAAAGCTATTAGGTAGTTGGGCTTCAGCGATGTCTCTGCTTGTCGGAAATTTTTGACTATACGCGGAGCGCAGATATTGAAGACTTTTTGTCTGGCAAGTAGGCGAATGGTGGCGCCGTTTTCTTTGGAGAGGATTTCGTCTGGGGCGAGAAGCAGATTGAAACCGCGGGCACTTGAGAGAGCACATGTGGGATTTGCGAGGAGGCTCAGGAGGTGTTCGAGTACTTCAGTGGTGTTTGCGAGTCGGAGGATTAGTCCCTTGGCTATCCAGAAAACTACATGTATTGCACTTTCCGAGAACTGTTCCATCTCTAGCAAGCCAATGGAAGATTTCCACAGCTTACCGGTAGAGAGGACGACGTCATCTGGCTGTACGAATTTGTTGACGATTAAAGCGAGCTGCCGTAAGATGCTTAATCTTATCGCAGAATTGCTTTCAGCGAGAGCGAGTCGAATGAGCTCTGCAAGCAAGCTTTGAGTGCCTGTTTCTGTATCGGTGTACGGCAATGGAATCTTGCCTGCATTAGCAGAGCCGACTAACGTTACTTTGGATTCAAACTTACCCCTTTCCCAACGCCTGCCATCAGGGAAGTGGAGAGGATCATTGTCGACCTCTGAGCTTTAGTTGCATCATTTCTGTACGGGACAGGGACGAATTGGGGCTCGTCCGTGAACAAGGAGTAGATCTGAAGCCCAACAGATCTTTGCTTATGCTCGTCCAATGCCCGAATAATCTTGGTTGTCAAGCGGCCAAGTGTCTCCAGCATTGATTGGTCTGTCAAGGCAGGCGTTTGTTGATGGCCAGCGCAAGCCAGCGCTGCTCGGCTCACAAGACCAACAACGATTTTCTCATTGTAAGTACTCAGGTTCGGGTCCTGAGTGAGATCTCGTTCATTGAGGATGTAGATGAACGAAGATATGATAGCTTGTGGATATGCACACGACCCTTCATGTTGAAGTACTGTGTCCAGCTTATTGAGAAGCCTTCGGATTATTGTATCGATAATGGATTTTTCGGTGCTTAACAGTGCTAAGCCCTCCAATGTGATAATGTAGTCTCTCTTATCGGCAGGGTTGGAATCGGGCAACTTGGCCATAAATGCCGGGAAGGTGATGTCCCTAACTAGATGAGGCTTGATGCTGGATATGTTTGCCAAAGCCTTAATTGCTTCCTTTTTGAGATCGTCCCGCCCATCGAGATTCTCTAGCAAAATGATCTCATTAAGGTATTGAACAAACATCCCAATTTCGTTGTCCTGTAGATATCGGGGAAGTGTACACAAACGAAGTAGAGTCCTCAGTGCCATAACACGAAAAGACACTTCTTCGTGTGCTGTGCTCATCAAAGCTTGACTAGAGAGCTCAAAGAGGCGGTCTTTGAACGGATCCAATGGGTTACTAATCTCTGCAGCTGGAACTCCGGCACCATGAATATCAGATATAGTGATTGCAGAGTCAAAAAGCTGTACTAGCACTTCGAGTAGGGCCCTTTGATTTGCAATGCTATCAGCATCTTGGATTAATGTTAGTAAGGGTGGCACAATAGCCTTTACTATCAAGAATAAGGCAATAGTAGATGCGCTTGCGAGAGAGCTAAGAATTTGGCCGGCAGGCTTCGCTTGCTTGTGCTGTGGCTCTTGGAGCTGCTCGTTGCATTCTTTCGTGATGGGCCAAAGGTAGCGGGCCAAAGCCGTTTTTGGGTCGGGAGAAGTGAGTCCTTGGCTGAGCTTCGCTGCTATAGCTCGTAATGCAATAAGCGCCTCTTCCGCCAAATCTTCTTCCTGAACGTTAAAGATCTCATACTTCAATGAATCCCAAAGTGTGATGGCGTAACTCGACATGGTCGAGACGCCGTAAGAGGACGCGCAGGCACTAATGGTAACAAGAACATCTTTCTAGAAATAGTCAATTTGAGCAATACAAGCTGCATGAGCGTAAACCCACCTTTACATTCGGTGATGTTGAGTCGAGTTTATCGATAAGTTGGGGAAAAGCAAAGGGTGCAAAGTGATTTGAGGTTGCAACGCATTCTCGGAGTCGTCCCTTCAGATCTTGTGCAGTGATCCCGTATGGGTCATTTGGAGGTGGGCGAAACGTGATAGGGAAGTAACGGTACACTGCATCAAAAAGCGTCTATCGGACATTAGGAATTTTGAATAGGAGCTTATCAGGGAAACTTTGTACCTCAGCGTGAGCAGCAATGTCCCACTCAATCATGACAACTTTTAGGACAGAGAAAACGATCATAAGATTTCGTGGGTCCTTCTCCCCACTGACAAGATCTGTGATGCCAATAATTGACTCATCACCCATGTCTTCTAAAGCGGGACGGTGATGCGACATTAAGTCATTCAGAAGCTCAAGTATCTGTAGCCTCTGTGCTTGTGGGCGGAGCTGCAGGTCTTGAAAATGTTCCAGCATACTAAGATATGATTAGTTGTAAGTCTAGAGAGAGCAATGAGAGTTCTAGTAAGCTAGAAGATGTCATATTGTTTCCGCTTTGTGAAGTCGAAGTAGTCTGCGCCCTTGCTTATCTGAGCGGGACTGAAATAACCAGATTCACTTACTCACGCTCTAAACGTCATTGCGGCCATCTCTTTGTTAAATCGCGCCAAACTCTGCAGTTTCTCAAGTGCCATGATGGCACCTCCATCCTCGATGCGGTCACATAAAAATTGGCAAAGTACTTGAACTTGCTGCCGTGTAAGGACTGCTGGAGGTAGTTTTTCAATAACTTGGGAAAGATATGTCACTGCTTTTGACCGGATAATAGAGTCTTCATTATTTATGTATTCGCCAAGCGATTGCACAATATCGATCAGTGTTGTCTGCTTCGATTCAAGTTCTACAAAGCAGGTAAGCTTGGATTTACAACTTGTATCAAACAGGTCGTTTACTATGTGCAGTGCTTTGAACCACGGCTGCAGCGGCCGCATTATCATTGCCGGCTTTCAGCAAGTAGTCTTGAACGTCAGACATGCTGTGTCTTGACTGTGTACCTTAACCTCAATCAGAGCAACTGTGGATGGAAGTGGAAGACGGCAAGACTTCGCTTAAATATCTCAGCCCTAGGATATCCGCAGGCGCCTCTCCCACACACGCCGCGTTTCGACTATTCTTTGAGAGCCTGCGTCTCGTCAAACCTTTCCCACTTGCTACGTAGTAACAAGATCTTAGAAAGATCCTAACGATTATGGCCGGCGCCACCAATGGGCTGGCATCGTGTAAAGTGGTGCTCGCAGGTACAATTGCAAAAAGTCTCTTGAACGAAGTAGCCGAAGGTCTAGCGAAGCTTGTGAAGGCTCCAAAGCTTGTCGGATTCCTCGCCAATGCAGATCCAGCTGCGCGGCTGTATGCCAATTGGACCGAGAGGACGTGCAAAGAAAAGTGAGAGTGTCCGTGTTATCTCTACTAAGATAGCACGTCTACGACAACTGTTTCCTATATGCAATTCTCCTAACACTGGGCTAGTGGCTTCGACTTTGATTTACGGGAAGTTGACCGTGAAGAAATGGAAGGGCACCTTTTGGCAGCCAATCAAGATACTTCTATCGATGGAATCATCGTCTATTATCCAGTCTTCAACAATGGTCAGGACCAGTATCTGCAGCAGATAATGGACGTGAGCAAAGATGTTGAGGGTCTGAGTCATCGGTACATCTTCAACATGTATCAGAATATTCGCTTCCTTGATAATCAAAAATTGCAGAAAAGCATCTTGCCATGCACCCCACTTGCGATTATCAAGATACTAGAATATCTAAGAGTCTATAATACTATTCTACCCTATGGCAACCGGCTATTTGGGCACTCTATAACGATTGTCAACCGTTCTGAGGTGGTAGGCAGGCCCTTGGCCGCTCTGCTGGCAAACGACGGGGCGTGTGTCTACAGTGTTGATGTCACCGGAGTTCAGCAATTCACGCGAGGGGAAGGCATCAAGAAAAGCAGACACGAAGTAGTCGAAAAAGAAGGATGGAGCTTGAAAGACTGCGTTCCATTCAGTGATGTGGTTATCAGCGGCGTCCCTGGAGAGTCGTTCAAATTTCCTACCGACTTGCTGAGGGAGGGTGCCGTATGTATAAACTTCTCAACTGAAAAGGTCGGTAGTCTTTCCTCCACTGCGTTCCAAATCATAGCGCTAAATTGTGGACTGCTGCGAAGAACTTCGGTCCAGATGTTAAGGAAAAGGCCTCGATATATGTGCCTGCAATAGGAAAAGTAACAATTGTGGTATTGCTACGCAACCTCATGGTAAGTCACCTTCCGTTAGTACAAGCTCTTCTTAGTTGACGATCTCTTAGCGGATTGTGCAGAATCGAAGAAGTTCGGATTCCAGTAAGTCAGAGAAAAGTGAGGGTATTATAGGTAGAGAATCTGTCACAGAACAATAAAATGGTAATTGAGTTCGTTGCTCTACGTAAAAAGTGTAAGAATAGATAGACAGCCGCTATAATTGCAAGTCAAAACGTTGATCTGTTGCTTGGACCGATTCCGCGAAGCACTGAAGGATCGTGCTTTCACTCATCTCCATTCATCTTAACGATTAAATGGGCCCTAAGAAGTAATTCCACCTACAACAATGGACCAGAAATTTTCTGTATATCCTCCTTGGGTTATGTGAGCTGTTCAGGTACAATCTAGAAATCCTATTTAGGTCATTCAATATTTAGATTAGACAATAAGTGGATCGTACAAACAACTGCTTGAGGCCTTGGAAACAGAAAATGAGGACCGCTGTAAATATGGTCTTGAATATCAATTCAAGCCTTGCCGACATGATCACACAGGATGTTCTTCTACTATAGCGAGCCAAAATATGTCCCATCAAACGGATGCTCAACTTGACTCGACCCCAAAGCTGCTCGTTCAGGCAAAATTTGCTACGGCTTACGATTGAATGACGAAGCGAACCTCGAGGATTATTGGAGTGTCGCCTACTCTAATCGACGGTGCATCGACTCGGGCTACCACTTTGGTACCATTAATGATTTTTGCGTTCAGAATGATAAAGCGCTGAGCATTGGGATTGAAATTTGGCTCTTTATTTGCATTCAAACTTTCAAGTTCTGGCGCACCTTCAAATTAGATCCAATTTCAGACGCTTCCGTAGCCCATCGGGTATCCATTAGGTATTTGAGATCGCAAACCTGACCTGAGACTTCCACTACTCCCAACGCCCCAAACGCCTGGCGAAAAATGATACATCATCCCTCAAGTGAAGAGCACTCTGTCTTACTCAAGTCTTGGCTTCTTGGGTTCAGCTATATCTGACGCCTCCGCTTCGCCCTCACTCATCACCGAGATTTCATCGTCTTCGACAACACTCTCGGCGTTTGTATCTCTTCCTCTCTTTAATCCCTTCATTTTCCTAGTCTGCAGCTCGCCCAAAGCTTGCTTGCCCAGGTGTACTCTGCCAATTTTGTCGCCCATGATATCCGTCTCGACGTTCTTCTTCTGTCTCGCCTGCACACATACAAGACATGATTAAAAAGCAATTCAAGAGAGTGCACAAACAGGTAATATGTCACATACCTCAAGCCCTTTCGCTTTTTTCATCGCGTCCTTCCACACCCTCTCATCAGCCTCCTTAGTCCTCCCCACTCCGAGATCTAGTCTAGGCCCCATCTCCTCCACCTCCACTCTTGGCAGTCTTTGACCACTACGCTTCGTCACAATCTTCCAGCACCTCATGTGGATTTGCGGCAATTGCTCTCCAACACCAGCCTCTCCGACGAAGAAACTGATGAGCAACTGTAACCCCTCCACATCTACCGTCTGCGTTTCACCTCCGCGGAAGAAATCCGTAAATACACTCTTCGCTAGAGTATACTGGTTCGGCACCGGATCTTCGAACTGCACTCCCGAGAAACTTAGAAGCGGCTTCACTCCGATTTTGCACTTCTCCCCCTTGAACTGACTGAGAGTTCGTGCTGTATCTTGTACTACGTAAAGCTCCAGCATATCCAGCACCTGGCCACCGAAACACCTCACCCAGGTCAGCGCGTGCGGCCTTTTCTTACTATGACTTCCAAACACAAGTAATGACGCATCGTTTTTCTGAGAAAAGAATTCAAGGCTTGAGGCATCTTCGAACGGGTGTATAGGATTTTTTTTAGTGAAGCGGATGGCAAGGGGCCGCTTGAGCGCGTGAAGGTCTGTGATAAGGTCGTTGATTAGCGATGAGCTGCTTGTGCCTCTGAGGAAGAGAATAGTTTTGGAATTCTCGTGGGCGAGAGGTTCGCGCTTGGAAAGCTCCCGCTTCGAGCGGGCGTTTTTGGGTATGCTGGTGCCAGATTTGGTTAGTCTCTTTACTCCAGCTTTTAAATGCCAGCATTACTTCGTTACTTACATTTGCCGTAGCATTATGTATAGCTGAAGTTTGAAGCGATTCCTCTACGAAATTCAACCGAGCTGCTTGTGGTTCATTGACATTGAAAGTCCTCGGTTAAGGTTTGACGCTAGTAAGGCCTGAGCTCTCCATTTGATCGATAACCGAAGAATTATAATCTGAACCCTCATATGTAAATGCCTAAATTTACCTCAGCTGGGCTGGCCAGGGGCTCAACTGCGGGTAAGATCCAGATATCTTATCTTATCTTATCTCCGAATATCCTTTAGCGCGAATGACGCTGCAAGCATCAAAATTGGGATTATTGTTGACATTGTACATCCTTGAATAATGAATACCCTTGTTAAACATTTTCGTTAACAATCCCATTGTTATGTGTTGTTAGTTGTTGTTCCTTACCTCGTTCAAAACCACTCACTTTTTTAATTGACCCTTTAAAGCTCTCTTCGTACCAACCGACTCGCGTTTTACCCCTAACTAACCTCTTCGATTAACGCCAGCCTGTCCTGTGTATGATATCGAATTCCTTGTTTCCAATAACCCTCAACGCTCACTTGCAATGTCTACGCCCATATACGAATATTCCCAGACTCAATACCCGGCAACGAATGCGACCTCGAGTCCGTCGGACGATGAGGGAACATTATCCGGCGAATACGACCGCAACAGCGTCAACGACCCTCGAAACCACGTCGAAGGCATTGATTATAGAACTCGATCCAAGGAGGACGAGCAGCGAATGCAGGATGACCTGGCGATAGTGAAAGCCGAGAGGAGCGTGTCAATTGCTCAGGGCTCGAACAATGGCGCGAATCTGCCCAACTCCCTGTCAATCGATCGTTCAAGGTCAAAACAGGAGCCTGTGGACCAGTTCGATGTCAACACGAACCCCATTCATGAGAAGACGGCTATCTTCAAAACACCGGAGCACCCAATTGGAAACACTGCACGTCTGTTCAAGAGAATCCATGAGTCTAGCTTTCTTGTACGCTACTTTACGTACATTATACCGGTGCTGGTGTTGATTCTGATCCCGTTGATGTTGGGCGCTCTTGTCTTCAAAAGAGCCGGTGTTGGGGGCGTTCGGCTTATGTGGTTCTGCGTCTGGCTCGCAATAGTCTGGCTCACTCTGTGGGGCGGCAGAGTAAGCATATTTCTATTACCCTACTGTCCTGCAATGTGGTTGCTAATGCTTCTTAGATTGTCGCAAAGTGTATGCCGTGGCCAGTGGGAATTATCGCTAGTATTATGACTAATAACAGTAAAAAATGGCGAGACATGTGCAAACAGCTGGAAATGCCAGGGACCCTTTTCTTCTGGGGGCTTGCCGTGGAGGTATCCTTTCTTCCCATCATGATCCACAACCGTGTTGATGGGAAGACGGAGACGACTCATTGGCAAATAACAATGAACAAAGTCCTAGTTTCGCTGCTGATTGGAGCCACTCTAAACTTTATCGAGAAGGTCATTATTCAGCTTATAGCCATCAGCTTCCATCTTCGAACCTACGCCGACCGCATAGAACTCAACAAGTTTCAGATTTCAAGCTTGGTGAAACTATATCAATACTCGACTGAACAGATTGCCATGGACGACTCGGATTTTGAAGAGCACCCTCAATCAGGCCCCGGTTCAGGGGCGCATACACCCATGGTGCTCATCAATAAAGCACAAAAAAATGCTCGAGGCGCTGTCAAGAAAGTTGGAGACGTAGCCGGCATAGTTGCTGGTGACTTCACAGGACGGCAGGTCACCAAGAGCACGCATCCACGCCAAATTGTCCTAAATCTACTTTCTTCCGTCTCTGATTCACAATCGCTTGCGCGTAGACTCTACCGCACATTCGTACAAGAGGATGCGGAGACAATTTTGAAAGAGGACCTACAACACGCCTTCGACAACGATGATGAGGCGGATAGCGCGTTTATCATGGTAAGCTTACCACCCTGCCCTGCCTCTTTTCAATTTCACTATCATTCCCCTTATTGATCGTCCTCCCCCCTTCACATTTGCATGTTCCCAAGACTTCCACTACTTTTCTATCCCCACAAACCCAATCATGCCATCGTACAGTCAGCTGACAAAGAAAAACAGTTTGACAAAGACCTCAACGGTGACATCTCAATGAGCGAGCTCGAGGCCGTATGTGTTGAGATCGGGAAGGAACGGAAATCCATTACAGCGTCCTTGAAGGATCTCGACTCCGTCGTGTCGAAACTCGATGCGGTCTTAGTATTCTTCGTCGCCATTGTGACGCTATTGGTTCTTGTCTCTCTTGTTTCCCCATCGGCCGCAGGCGTGCTTACCAGTGCCGGCTCTGCCGTCCTGGCGCTGTCCTGGCTCTTCGCCTCGACTGCGCAGGAGTTTCTAGCCTCATGCATATTCGTACTCGTCAAGCATCCCTTCGACGTGGGTGATCGAGTCTACGTCTATGGCAACGCAGGTGTTCTGATGAAAGGAGATGACTTCTTTGTCAAGGAGATCTCTCTACTATATACCGAATTCAAGAAAATGGAGGGCCAAATCGTTCAAGCACCCAACAGCTATTTGAATACTCTATTCATCCAGAATATGCGCCGCTCCGGGGGTCTAGCGGAAGGCGTTCCCTTGACCGTCAAATTCGGGACCACGCTCGATCAAATCGACGAACTACGCCAGCACTTGCTGGATTTCGTAAAAGCAGAAAAAAGAGAATACCAGCCAAACATCCTGACCGAAATCCGTGCTGTCGTCGAGGCGCATTCTGTCAATTTGAACGTTGTCTTCTTCTATAAGAGTAATTGGCAAAACGAACTTCTCCGGCTGCAACGCCGTAACAAATTTATTTGTGCTTTGATGATCTCGATGCAAGAAGTTGGCATCGAAGGTCCTCGCATGCGGATCCCGGGTCAGAAAGAAGACCAACCCTTTTATTATCAAACTACCTACAATCGCACAAACGAACCGCTTGCCGATGACCCCAGCAGTAGTTCAGGTCCTCGATCCGGATCCCTATCCCGTGACGCACCGTTCGTCCCCAGCGCTGGGACTCCTTCTCTCCACCAGAAAGGCTCCACTCTCCGTCGTCGCAACAGTACCTCTCGTGCTCGCGGAGAATCTTTGTCATCAATGTCAAAGCGCGTCGATTTCTCTCTCGGCATGCAAGATGTCAGTTCTGGCGACATCATGGGCAGTCTCTACGAAGATAGTGGCCAGAGCCGCCCTCCGCAATTGAGCCGAACATCACCATCCGAATCTCGTAACAACCCTGATCGGATCGTGGAGGAAGACGAGGGCAACCTAACGCGCTCAATGTCCCAGCGCTCGGTCTTTGGTCTTCAGCGCACATCCACCGATTCGCAATCCAGGCTACGGCCTAGTGGCTCCGCCCTCAACCGCCACCGGCTCTTTTCTCGGTATGGAAGAAAGAACAGCAAAGACAGCGAGAAGCAGGATCTTATGGAGCAGGGCATGGCAGACATTCCTGAATCCTCGGAGCAAACTAGACGCATTGATCCCAGGAGTGGTGCCATTGGCACGCAAGCTGTACGGACTACCACCGGATCGGGTGCTTCGACGGTCACAAGACCTGCACTTGTGCCAGCAGCGAGTGTGGCAATAGACATGCCTGAAACGCATTTGAACATTGGAGCGTCGGAAAGTGGGCCAGACATTTATGAGATGAGGAATATGGAACATTAGTGGTCGACCAATTTAGCGCATTTGGAGGTGAAATTAGCGAAAAAGAGTTGGAAAGATGGATCAATAGAAATGGGAACTTGGCGTGTGGGATAGAGATGAATCTAGGCTTCGAATTGACTGGCAGGCCCGTCGCCTGATATGCATAGAAAATTGACAACGTCAACACTGACAAGTTCATGAACCTGACCATCATTCGTGACAATGCGTGCTTCTTGGCCTAGTAGAACCTCGTGATAGTAGCTGTCGAGTCCTTATTCCAAAGCCCAAAACCGAAGGAAAGCGTCAGGTCAAGGGCAGTTCCCTTACAAGAGACTGACGAGTATTGGTTTGCAATCAGCGTAGACATATAGCAATCGATATCTATACTGTCAATCTATACTCCATATATTCTGCTATCTCTTATGTAATCGCTAACACTCTCTCCTCCACCCCCTTTAGTACATACTCATGCTCCACCACCTCCAAGTTCTCCGCTTCACTTAAAAACATTTTATCCGCATCCTGCCCTGGCTGAAACATGCCCGCCTGCGCCCCGGGGTTCATCTGCGACATTTGCTGTGCCATTTGGCTTGCCGCTATGCACGTCACAGAACATCAGCATCTCACTGCCTCATTGGTTTATCCGGGTTTCGAGTAAATGTAGCCGGATTTGAGGGTTGGGGAAGGTGGGGGAATTTTATGATGAGACTTACCATTGTCGTTTCCCAAAATGAATATGAAGACAGACTGGAGGCCAAAAAGGTTCAGGAAATACCAAGAGAGAGACGAGACCCATCGGACATCGAGGTCGCGAGTGGCAACGCCAGATTGAAGCATGGATTTGAAGCGGAGGGTTAAGGGAAAAGGAAGTTTCACTAGAGAAAAAGCATCAGCAAATAGCACTCAGCTGCCCTTGAGCCCAACCCCACGGTTATTTCGTGACAAAATGGACGAAACTGAACGTACTTATAACAAAACCTGCAAAGAAAGCATTAATCCACCCCATGATTAATGTCTGCGGGATCATCATTGCCATGTTCCCCTTCATCATCCCCATCATTCCCTCCATCGCCGCCGGATCTGTCATTGGGTTCGCTGCAGGTTTCCCCCTCGCTTCCGGATCTTTCAGGAAAGCGCCGTCTTTGTAAGCGGACGTAAGGTAGGACTTGCGAGAAGCGAAAGACGACGGGGAGATAACATTAGCGTTAGAGCGGAGGTTGATGCCACGAAGGAGGGAGCGCTGTTCGCGAAGGGTGGGGGCGTCGAGTTTCTTGGGAGCAGTGGAGAGGAGGATAGTGGCATAATGGCGGAGGACGCCGGTGAGAATCTGGGAATTTTCTTTTCAGCAAGGCTCATTGGATGCTGTATTATTTAGAAGCAGACCATAACGATGGTGATTGGGAATAGGATCCAGTAGCTGTAGGACTGTTAGTAGACAATTCGGCTGACCAACAGAAGGGCTCACAAGAGGGCTGGATCCCGGTGGATGGTCTGAACCATAGGGCCGGCCATCACGAGAGGGTCAGACTCAGCAGAGTCTTTAGGGAATAGGTTGGACTGCTCAGGTCGTCGTCGTTGAATCTTGGATTTCGGCAAGCAACGCTAGCAAGAACCCTGCAGCAAGCGAACTACAAAGCCGCAACTTGACACTTCTCACAATCTGTCAACATTGAATTTTCTTTCTGTATTCAAGTCACTCCTCTCTGCAAATCTATCATGGCTTCATCCAAAATAGCCGTCTACTCTCTCCCAGGTATCTGCGCTTCACTCCCCACGTCTCAACCCAATTAATCCGGCTAGATCTCAAAAATACGACTGATGATGCCCTTCCGAACTACCTCACCTCCTTAAAGTTCAAGCAATCGCATTTCCTAACCGACGTCCGGCTGTCACTCGGTTATGCTGCCGTCGTCGTCGCGGCCGTAACATTCTATTTCGACTACAAGCTTGGTTGGGACAAGACAAAGAGTTGGACACTGTGGGCTGTCGTCGCGTATTTTATCTTGAACGGAGCTTTGACATATTGGATTTGGGGGGTGGAGAAGGGCAAAGTCTTTAACGGGGAATTGGGGGATACGCTGGTAGGATGCTAGCTATGGGGTTTGTAGAGGGAATACGCGCTAACTTTATCAAGCTTTCTATAGCTTCAAGTATAAAGAAACATACGCCAATCTATAATATCACTGCCCGCTACTCTACTTCCCGGGGGGACTGGAAGACACTCGAACTGCGAGCACCGTTTACCCGATGGTTCGACGCAGACGGGTTTTTTGTTGCGAAGCCTTTCCAGCAATGGCTGGCATCTGAGATCCCGGTCATAGGACAGGCAGACCCCCGAACCGCTACGAAGGCGAACCAAGATGCATTAGCAAGTGCAAGCGGGATAGAGAAGGATGCGCCATTCGCAGGGCTATCGACATTAAGCCTTACTAAGAAACCCTCAGCTGGAAATAGTAAACCAGGTGGGAAATCCAGGGCATCGAAAAGGGATGCATAGCGTAAAGACGTAAAGTTCTAGCGTTAGGACCAATCAAGATTTATATACGTCGGCACTACAACTGTAAACAAATAGGGGCATATCCACGGAAAATATCGGTCGTGAAGGACACCCACCCCCTCTTCGCCTTGTCCTGTCTCCTTTGGTTTTTTCCCCAACCAAGCACTGCCGAAGTTTTATCCTATCGGGCATCGATTTCGTGAGAACTATAAATATATATTATATTTGTTTAAGCAAACTCGACAGCCCCTGACGGTTTCTAGGGCTAAATTTTGCCTCGAAAGCCGTCCCAAAATTTCAGAAACGTCGATGCAAAGTATTGAGATCAACAAAAGCTGACTTCAGTCAACAGATCAAAAGTGTAACTATCATTAATGTTTTCTGCAAACATTTAGTACGTAGCTTGATTAAGCTTCAATATGCAGATAATAAAATAACTGTTAACTTTTTATTTTTCTAGTAGCTAAATTTTCTCTTCTGAAAGCTTTGTTTAATGAGTTAAAATAACAACAAATTTTTTTTTTAATTCTTACTCGATTGAGATTCAACATTCATTATAAGTCTATGCAAGATTTTATATACTGTAGCAAACGCTGCGCTAGCGCAGCGTTCTTTCTGCGCTCTATACTATAACTGTTTTCAATGCAAGAACTTTATGAATTTGTTTCTTCTTTATTTTCTTTCTCTTTCATCTGATTCTTCAATAACATCACAGCTTAAAATTGATTCAGTATGCTCATTGAGAATATCATTTAAATGATTATTGTCGCTGCGCTCATGATTTCTAAAAGCTTTCTTAAGTTTGTGATGTTTTCTTTTCATTGATCAGCGATGAAATTTATCTGTATGCAATGCTGATTACAAATTTACTGTCTAGTTACAGTAAAGTTTAAAGATTATCAAAAGTTTAAATGACATTGAAATGCTGTGTGATGATGAAGCGCTGTGCATTGATTGCATGCAAAGTTTTTGCGATCATGCAAACTTTGATAATCTCAATGCACATGTTACAAAGCAATCTGCATGCAGATGAGAAAGTTAAATAGAATGCAGAACTATGAGAAAAATTGCTTATGAAAATCATTTGATTCAGTATCTTGTCATTGTGATTAGACTGATCGCGTCGAGTCGGGTTGGAATTTTTTTGAAAAAGTGTCGGGTCGGATTAAGAAGTTGAACCCGAGCACTCAGGTCGAATTGAGAAGCTTGACCCGATAATTCGACCCGAAAACTCGATCCGACCCGACAAGATATTAGATAGGTGTAAATAGCTTGGTCGAACAGCCTTCATGGTTTCCTTCATGGCTTTCTACCATGATTTCCCGTCATGACTCCCTACCAAAGTCAAACGGCCTTCATGTTTTCCCTTCATGTTTCCCTTCATGTTTCCCTTCATGTTCCCCGTCATATTCCCCGCCATGACTTCCTTCATGTTCCTCTCTATGTTCCCCTCTATGTTCCTCTCTATGTTTCCCTTCATGTTTCCCTTCATGTTTCTCGTCATGACTCTCTATCAAACGGCCTTCATGTTTCCCTTCATGACTCTCTATTGAAAAGGTAATGCTAATGCAAAAGTCAAAAACCGGAAAAATTTCTATATTTAGCTCTCTTGACGCCAAGCTCAAGTTCTTGACGAGTCGAATCGAGTTGACCCAATTCTCAGTCGAATCGCGTCGCGTCGAGTTGAAAATATGAGCAACTCGACTTGAGTCAAGCTGAAAATGTGAGCAACTCAACTCGATCTCGATTCGAGTTCAAAATGTCAACTTGAAACTCAATTCAACGATCAGTTTAATTGTGATGATGAAAACTGAAACAGAACATTCTTGCATTTGATCTGTTGAAGATGATTAGCAGAAAGAACTTAAATCATGAACATTCTTTAAATTTATATGTTAACTATGTATAAATCTTGTTAAGACTGCATGTCTGTTACTACAATATAAGCAACTCATGAGACTTGTTAAGTTCAACATGAATAAACTCAAAAGTTTCATTAATATCATTTAACAAACATTCAGACATAGACATTCTATACATGAGTGATATGCTGATGAAAAAACTTTGTTAAAAAAAGAAAGATACAAGCAAATTAATAAAGAATGATTGAATTATGCTGTCTGATTAAAAGTGTAACATATGAACATCTTTGCAAAACATAATCAATTTGCATGAGAAAGATCTTTACAGATAACATGAAACAGATGAATTGCACATCTTACAAGTGAAATGAGTGTCTGCAAAGCATAATATACAATGATGATGATTGTTAATCTTAAGAATCTTATTTCTTTACTGAACTTTGACTCTTAAATGTTTTAATAATAAAGTCAATCTTTAGTTGAAAACATCATTTGTATAGTTCAAGAAAACAATAATATATATTAATATGATTAAAGAAGAAATCGACTGTAATATGCATGCATATTGCTGATGAAACATTTGCAACTCATGTTTAAGAAGTAAACTGTCAAAATTTAAGTTATTATGATTCTAGTTTTCGTCTATTCTTTGTCTAGTTTTCATCTGATTTCATTCTAATCAAGTCTAGCGAGAATTTGATCTAGAGATAATGTCATTGAGACTCTGCATTATATGTGTAAGATGTTAACTCAATTGAGTCTAGCACAGAACTGAGAAACACACATATAAGAATCGAGTTCTTTTCTGTAGATACTTTTCTTTCTTAGCATTTATCTATTAGTTAAATGACATCTCTATGACTCGCTCTAGATCGATCTCTAACAGTAAATAAATGCTAAGCAACTACTCTGCTATTGACGTGTAGATGATACGAAATAATCTACTTCGTTTATTCAGAAAATTTGCAAGAGATTCTTTGAATTACTTTCATCAAAACACATCTGCAAATTTACTCAAATTTATCAAATCAATCACTCAATCAAATCTATCTATTTATCTTTCTCACAATGACACGCGACTTCAAATCAGTCAAGTCATGAACAGCTCATCTGCTTAGAAGCACTGCTAGTAGACGAGTTTTTCTTATTTCTGTCGATGCTTCAGCGAGATCTCAGAATGTCGCTATCTCATAAAACATCAACATGAGTCAACAACTTCGTCAATGAGCTATTGATCAGTCAGACAAGATCATCAAGATGCTGATCGAGCTAAAAGATCAACAAGACATAACTTTGAAACTCAATGAGCAATGAATTGATGTTTAAGTCAATCACATCAAGAGACTTGATGAGCTAGAGATCAATCAAATGACAATAAACACTTAAGAAGAGACTATCATCAAACTACGAGAGAAAGTCTTGAGTCTAAAAAAGAAACAGCGTTCAGCGAATCAGTTTTGATCTCATCAGTCTACTGAATCTCAAGCTTCTACGAAATTTCTATTTCGTCAATCTATCAAGAATCATACTCAATGTGAGTCGTTCACTTTATTTGATAATGATCATCACAAGTCTTTCAAGTTTTTGAACTCATCTGTATTCATCGACGAAAATGAATCAACATGAGACAGCTGAAGAATCAAGATAGACGACAAGCTTCAGACAAATGTCGATCATTTGATTGATGAGACTATCTGTATTGTCTATGTGATATCTAGACTAGAAGGTGACGCTGCTGAGCATATCTTCGCTTGACATCATCATGACGCTTCGCATTCTTACATCTCGACCTACGAGCTATTTGAGCATCTGAAAGAAATATACGATGAACTGAATAGAAATTGAAAGTGTCGTTGCAAGTACAACGCTCTGAGACAAGCAGACAAGTTCTTCAATGTCTTCTACTTTGACTTTATGAAGCTATTCAGCTATCTCGATTATGACAATTGCATTCTGATGAATGATCTTCAGAATAAAATCAATAATCGCTTGCAGAATGCTTTATCAGTCTGTTCAAAGAACTTTACTTCGCTCACTCGCTTAAGAATCTTTCTTCAGAATGTGAATAATAAACAGCGAGTCAACAATCAGCTACGCAGCGAACGTTGCACTGTCACTGTCACTGTCATCATCAAAGTCACGATCGTATCTGATAAATGTGCTGCTACTTCATTGTCAGCAGTAACAACTTTGATAATTGAATATGTTAAGTCAACTATCTTTTCTATCTCTGAATCAGTCAGATCATCTATCATCTGTTATATCTGCAAGATCTCAAATCACTTATTCAAGAACTGTTTTCAGAACAAGATCAATACTTCGACATTTCATGCATTCACTCTTCGTTTACATGAAATCATCATTTCAAAGAATAAGAAGAATGAGAAAATGTCTTTCGAGAACAGCGAGATAAAAAACTAGAGACTTTCATCAAAGACGCAATGAAAGAGATGTTAATTTCTTTAATGATGAGCATGTCAGATGACTCTTTTGCTTCTGAATCTTTGACTACTGAATATGTACTTTCTAGCAATGAAATTAGTTACTCATTGAAGTCATTGATTGACATCAAAGCTGCTGACTATTCATTCATTGATGAAGTAATTGCGCAGATTGTTTATGATCAGTTGCAAATCGAGTTTCTGACTTTAATCAAAGCGAAGTCAATTTAAGAATTTGACGATCACTATGTTAAAAAACTCATTACTCATGTCATCTATTTGAATCTGACTGTTCAAGATCATACGATTGACACAGCTTTTATGTTGATCACTTGATTAAATCAACATCAAATGATTCTTGAAAAAACATGAATGAACAAAATTGATCTAGTAATTGATATGTGAATCAATTTTCTTTGATTTTCGAATTTCATTCTCAATTCAAAATCAATTGTTCTACTCACAAGCAACAAGACAATCACGAAGCAAAAGAGTTTGACTTCTACTCATATACTGAAGAGATTTTTCACTATCTTTCAACTCAGTCTGAAATCACTCTCTTTCAGTCAGTTCAATGAAAAGTCAGTTAAACTAATTAAACAGTCAAAATCGTTCAAAGCAGTTTCGTCTAGCGTCAACTTTAAATCAACGTTCAGTCTGAAATCAGCTTTCAGTTCAATCAACATATTCATGATAGAAGCAGCGACATATAGAATGTTAGTCAAACAATCAGACGTCAAGATCTTTGCTGTTATCATCTTGAAAATTAATTGACTCATAACTACAGTTGAAAACAAGTCTGAAGAAGTGAATCTACATGAGCTTTCACACGTCAAGACTCTCAAGCAAGTCAAGATCAAGCTTTTCACTGAATATCATGACTATCTAGACATCTTCGATTGAGCAATGATTGATCAGCTATCATCTCATCGTATCTATGATCACAAGATTGAGTTGATCGATGAGAAAACACTTTCGCGAAGCAGACTATATCAGATGTTCAATCACAAGCTTCAGAAGATAAAGAAGTATCTGATCAAACATCTGAGCAAAGAGTTCATTTTCTTCAGCTTTGTTTCATACGTCTCGCTCATCTTGTTTGCTGAAAAGAAAGACGAAAGTCTGCGTTTCTGCATTGACTACAGAAAGCTCAATGCTTTGATTAAACGAAATCGCTATTCTTTGCTCTTGATAGACAAGACTCTTGCTCATATACAAGAAAGCAAATATCTGACTCAATTGAACATCATTGTCGCGTTCAATAAACTGCGAATGCACTCAGATAGCAAAGATCTGACTATTTTTATCATCTTCTTCAACTTATACAAATATCATGTAATGCTCTTTGAATTAATCAATGAATCAATGTTCTATCAACACTATATGAACGACGTGCTGTTCAAATATCTTCATCAGTTTTGTCAGATCTATCTAGATGACATTATCATCTACAGCAAAACATTGAAGAAATACAAGTGACATGTATGATTAATCTTGAATAGACTACGAGAAGCTGATTTACAGATAGACATTGATAAATGCGAGTTTCATGTTCAGAAAATCATCTTTTTAAAACTTTTGATGTCAATCAAGAAACTTAAGATGAATTCTCAAAAGATACAAGCAGTCGTTAATTGATCTACACTCAATAATCTCATTCAGATGCAGTTCTTCATTGACTTCTGCAACTTTTATCAACGCTTCATCAAGAACTTTTCAAAGATCATTCATTCAATGATTCAACTCACTCAAAAGAAGATCATATTTGAATGAAATGAGATCTGTCAGATTGTCTTCGATCATGTGAAGAGACATATGATCAAGACTTCTATACTATATCACTTTGATCAAACTCATGAAGCTATTCTTGAAATTGACTCATTCAACTACGTCAACGATGAAGTTCTGTCTTAATATGATGATGAAGATGTTCTACATTCAATTGTCTTCTATAGCAAGAACATGTCTTCTGCTGAATGCAACTACGAAATATACGATAAGAAACTGCTGATCATAATTCAAGCTTTTGAACACTGACAATTTGAACTGAAGCTGATCAAAATTTCTATCAAGATGTTCATTGATCATCAAGCGCTCATCTCATTGATGAAAGACGAGAAGCTGAGTTGACAACAAATGCGTTGAATTCAGAAGCTAGCTGACTTCAACTTCAAGATAATGTATTGATCTGACAAACAAAACATTAAGATCAATACATTAACTCGTCAAGCTGACTTCGTGTCTAGAGATCTCGACGATGAATGCATTTAATATCAAAGAACTACTATTCTGACATTGAATTGAATGAAGATCGCTGATCTAAAGAAGAATAATAATCAATCAATCTATAAACAGATTCTTGAGACTAATGAAATCGACGAGAATTGTACGCTACTTCGCGAAACAATAGCAAAAGACGAAGCATAATGCAAAAGCATAAAGCTGAAGAATTGTTGAATTCAGAATGAAATCTTATACAAAGACAGTCAGCTATGAGTTTCGTTCAATGAACTTCTGCAAATGAATCTGATTCGTGAGATGCATGATCAATTCTCAATAGATTATCTTGATATTCTTAGAACGATGAAGATCATCAAATGAAACTACTATTGATCATCTATGCGAAAAACGATAGATTGATATATTTGAAACTGCTATGTATGTCAACGTTCAAAGACATCAAGAAATAAATCAAATGACTTGCTTCAATCTCTATCTATATTTGAACAGTGATGACAGAACATAGTCATGAACTTCATTATTGATCTATCTGATTTGTATGACTACAACGTTATTCTGACTGTTATCTGCAAATTGTCAAAAGAAAGGCATTATATCTCTTGCATTACTGATGATGAAGATATCACAGTCGAAAAGACAGCTGAAATGTTGCTTCAATGAGTATATTGAACTCATGATTTATCAAGCTTCATTGTATTCGATCGAGATTCTCAGTTCATCTTAATTCTCTGAAAGTTTCTTTGCAAATGACTGAGCATTTCTCTTCGATTGTTCATTGTCTATCATTCTCAGATTGACGATCAAAGTGAATGAGTCAATCAGAATGTTGAGCGATATCTTCGTTCTTTCTGTTCATATATGCAGAACGACTGATCTAAGTGACTACTCATGATCGAGTTTGTCAACAATAACGTCTTGTTCTCAGTCATCTTCTTAACTCTCTTCTTCATGAACAAGAGCTTTCATTCTCATATGAGCTTCGACTCTGACATCATTGAGTATGAAAGCACTCACGAACGTCTGCAGATTGCTTGAGTCGAAGATATATTTGATCACATGAATAAAACACTGATCTTCGCTCGCGAAGCTCTGATCAAAACACGAAAACAAATGATGAATCAAGCTAACAAGCATAGAAAGAAGATTAATTACAAGATTGAATCAAAGATGTTTCTGAATGAACGAAACATTGTTACAACGAGACTCTTTAAGAAATTGAATGACAAGATGCTTGATTCTTTTCAGATCACAGATTCTGTTGACTCTTTCTATAAATTGAAACTATCAGACACTATGCATATACATGATGTATTTCATTCAGAGCTTCTTCATCTCATCATCAATGATTCTCTGTTTAATCAGAAGAATGAATTCTCGAAATCAATAGTGATAAACGATGAAGATGAATGAAAAATCGACAATATATTGAACTCTTGATGATATCAAAGACGACTTCAATATCGAGTCAAATGAAAGAGCTATGACAATGATCTCAACTGATATAACGCTGACGATGACGAATTTATGAACGCTCAAGAAATAATTGATGACTTTCATATTAAATATTCAAGAAAAGCGCACTAAGAAATAACATTCATGCAAACATGAATAGTCAAGAAAGAAGAGTAATGTTATGATTCTAGTCTTCGTCTATTCTTCATCTAGTCTTCGCCTGATTTCATTCTAATTGAGTCTAGCAAGAATCTGATCTAGAGATGATGTCATTGAGACTCTGCATCATATGTGTAAGATGTCAACTCAATCGAGTCTAGCACAGAGCTGAGAAATACACATATAAGAATCGAGTTCTTTTCTGTAGATACTTTTCTTTCTTAGCATTTATCTATTAGTTAAATGACACTTCTATGGCTCACTCTAGATCGATTTCTAACATAAGTAGTAAGAGATTTCACTTGTCTTGAACTGTAAATCTGCAACGAGAAAAACTATCTTTCACTAAGAGAAAAATCAGCATAAAGATTGTGTTTTATGTATGTTGCATGCAATGTATGCAACATATTTTTGATAAACAGATGTCAATGACATCACAAACTCATTTATACTCTTGACAATGTCATTTGACTTACTGTTATGAATTAGACTCTGTAGTCAATTACTAGCTTACTATTTATGACGACGCACTAAAGTCTTTAGCGACGCGCTAGTTGAGCTTAAACCTGACGTTGACTCAGGTTTGCTCTTTATCTTTTACCACAAATATCAATACTATTGTTTGCTCTATAGACATCTCAACAAATGATAGCATCAACTCTGATTAATTCAGTTGTCTATCAAATCTAGAACTAGATCTTTTCAGTCAAATTCAGTCAAACACTGGTACAATCTCTTCGTGTCAGCAGCAATTGTCAAGCTGACTTCATTCAAATCATTTGACATTGTCAAAGCAGTCTTTTCTATTGACGTCTTTCTTCGAGCAGAAAATCAAGACTATTCTAAGAAATTCTCGAATGAAATTCGACTTATCGTTGAAAGCATAGTAACTACAAATCTACGATCAGTTACTATACATTGATCTACAGATCATATCACACAACGATCTAATTTCTTAGAATCGTCATCATTTTTCAAGCTTTGAGCGATTGATAGACTCGTCTTTCTACGTTATCTGCAAACATTCTTTCAAAACATGATCGAATTTCGTATCTTTCAAACGTATCAAAGCTTTCTTTCTACTATTTCTGATCAGCAGAGTGACACACAGTACTCTCAGAAAAGCAGTTCAACAGCAACAACATCGAATCGAGCTTCTATCAATGAAATCTCGAAGTCATCGACTTCACGTCATAATCGCTTTAAAGAGACTCGAGAGAAGAGTATTGATTCACTATCTAGAAAATCATCTTCTCTACGACGTCGTCAACGCATCATTTCAGATATCATCATTGAGCAAAGTCAACATTCGTTCATCATCATCGTTATCATCATTATCAAGTCTACAAGGGAAACATTGACGAAGAAAATGATATTCAGCCAACTCTTGAAAGCTGATCGTTCTAGAGTCGAACTCAATTTCGAAATGACAGCTTCTTTCAATGAAGCTCAAATGACAGCACTTCAAGCAATGATGCAAAAGATATTTCAGATCAATAATCATAATGTGAAAAGAGATGACAATGAGAGCAACTCAGATGATAACGATGATAATGACGATAGTTCAGATGATGAATCTGATGCTGATTTCAACTCTCAATGAAAAAAGCGTTGAAATTCATGCGATGTTGAATTCTTTGATTTCAACTACGAAGATATTTTCAAATCAAAACTCATGATTCATATCGACAAGAAAACTATCTTTCAAGATGTTCATCTGTTCAATGAAAGAGTCAAGAATATTGCTGTCATCAAAGATGAAAAGATGATAGCTGAGAACTTGTACATCTGTTTACAAGACATCTTTCTGAAATGATATGTGTTCAAGCTCACTGACATGAAGAAGTGTCTTCTCAAGCTCTCGCTTGATGAATGACATTGAGCTCTATTATCTCAATTCAAGAAATCATCTGCAGTAGCTCTCACTACTATAACAACAGAGAAATACACTATGAGCGATGTCTATCAACGAAGAGAATCTCGTGAGTACGCTCAGATCATTCTTCGCGAAGTCAGATCTGCGAAAATGATCTTTATCTACAATCAGCTGTTTCTGATTTACAATGAAATTGATTTGAAACTTCGAAGAGATCTGAAATCTTTCGAATTCAAGACAACGATAAATGCATGACTTCAGCAGTTAGATCAATATAAAGAAATGTGATTTGATCTCGCTATAAGAGATAGACAACGCAGTTTCGACAGCATCGAACGATCGTCTAACAATGTCTCTAACGTCATCTTTAACAAAGAGCGTAATCAACGAAGTAACAGAGATTGATTAGATGATCGAAATTCAGATCAGTATAGCAGTAATTTTCAGCCGAATTTTCAGCGACAGTTTCAAGACTACGACTTTCAAAACTCAAGATCTTCTTATCAATCTTATTCAAACAATTCAGCTTATCAGTTTAATCAGTCTGCACAACAAGTTCAAGTCTTGTCAGCTTCTCGTCAATCATTATTGCTGATTGAAGAAAACAACAGCAGAACTTCTCTCACAAGCGAGTCAGATTCAAACTCTTCTCGCTATTCAAACAATTGATGATCATTTCAAAGATCTCAAAAGACTTATCTCGTCACGATGATTGAAGAAAACGTCGAACAGAAAAGTTTAGATGAGACATATGACAGATTCGCAAGATCTTATCATGATGATTCTAGTACGAAACTGAAAGAGATTTATTATCAAGATGTATCAGATGACTATGTCGAAGATACTCTAGAGAAAGAAGCTGATCGCAACGACAGCGTAATGAATGCAGAATTCATGATCTCAACTAGAGAAAAATTCAAGACTATCTGTTGTCAGTGTAAAGCTGAGTTTATCTTCAACAGTAAACTACATGAACATCTTAGACAGACTAATTTTCAGTGCAAAACAGCTTCTTCAAATTTGCAAATGAGTGTTGCAGAATTTTCGAAACTTTTGAAATTGATAATTCTCATCGAAATATTCACGATTTCATCAGAAATCAAAGAAAGAATTCTAATTCAATTCATGACTAAATCAGTTGAAGAAACTGACTATGCTTTTCAAGAATGAAAGTACGCAACGTTCAAGACATCATAATATACTAAGAATAGTGCTGAGTATGATGTCTGCGCTGACATCGAGTGCATCATGTTTTTGAGTGATAGAGATTTCATTGAATCAATAATTTCGAATTTCGCTACTAAGACTAGAAAGTTGATGTTTTTGATTTCAATTCGTGATATTGAAAATAAGATTCATAATTCAGATGAATATATCTTGATAAACGACTTCATCAAAGAAACACTGTTGAACAACACTTCAGCTATTACGTTTTTTCAAAGAGAAGTTCATCTGATGAATGATCTCAAGATGAAGATGTTTATTGACATTGATATTCTGAGTTCAAAATAAATTTAAATAAATTTGAATGACAGAATCTTGCAAATAAATAGTTGTCAAGACATCATCATCAAGATAGATATTGTCATTCAAAAGAAAGCAAATCTAAAAAGAATAGTAAGAGCTCAAGAAAAGATCGTCGTTTCACCTCATGTCTTTCTTGAGATTTTCGTCAAAGTTAAAGATTTATCAAAGAATCGAGACTTTATATTCGAGTCAGAATATGATCAGAATATGAAAACTCAAGACGATCTTTATGCTCATATTGTGAATGTCTCGCTTTTCTTTGTACAACTACGAAATGACATCGATCAATCTCTTACTATACAGAGGCACGCTAGATTAGAGTTCGTCACAAAGTACAATGAGAACAAATGTTTCTTAGCAAATTTGATAGATAATCATCTTGCGATCATCGAATGAAAGCACAAGAGAGCTTCATGAAAGAAATCAATTGACGTAGCAATGCTAGTCATCATCTTCGCTGTAGACGAAATCATCAAAGATGCAAAAGCGTCTGCTCTCACAATTATATCTACTGTTGAACAAACTCTGTCTAATGAAATCACGATTTTCGACAATCAGTTCGCCTTCGCTCAAATATCAAACGTGATGACTTTCTATTTGAAAATTTGAACTGATCAAGACACTATCATCGATGTCTCAGAAAAGAACTGAATGTCAATTACGCTTAAATCGAAAGTGATTGAACAGAGAACATTCAAGATTTATTCGCTCAGTATCAAGAACAAAGACATGATTGACAAAATCTTTGACAAGCTGCATGCTTAAGACAAGCTGTCGTAAACAAGTTAATTTACTTTCTTCAAATATTCAGTCTTTGTAGTATGAAGTACTATGTCAAGCGAAGAGCGAAAAGAAAGAGTGATAGTAGACATACAAGATCTCAATCAGATCATCATTTCAAACAGTTATTCAATGTCACTTCAGACGAAAATGATCATCGCAGTGACAGAATGTCAGTATATCTCGATAGTGAACGCGCAAGAATATTTTCATCAATGACAGATGAGAGTAGCTGATAGAAATAGACTTACTGTCGTAAGTCATCGAGAGCAAGAGCAATTCTCGATGATGATAATGAGATTCAAAAACTCATTCTCATATGTTCAATGACAAATCGACAAACTTCTATGATCTCATCGAGTCTATGCTAAAGTCTATATAAACGACATTGTAATCTTTTCTCACACTTTAGAGAAACATTTAAAGCATCTTCACGTCATTTTCAGTCTGTTCAGAAGATTACATATATGTTTAGCATTTACGAAATCATTTCTCGAATATTCATTCGTTTCTCTTTTAGAACAAAAGATAGATGGTTTCGAACTAACTACATCGACGAAAAAACTTGTTGTCATCAACTCATTTCGATTTTCTCAGTCTCTTAAGAAATTGAAAACATACATCGAATTGATCAAATATTTGCGAAACTATGTGTCATACTATGCTCAGGTAGCAGAATCATTGCAAAAGTGCAAGACTGCTCTTTCTAAAGAAGTTCTCAAAGATCTCGAGAACGCTTGAAAGGTCAAGACATCACGAATTTCCCTAGTCAATTCTATCAAGAAGAAACTTGCTGTCTTTCAACTTTTACAGAAACAGTTTCGAAAACTCAGTGTGTTAACACACTATAATTTGAATCTATTACTCTATGTGAATTTGAATGCGTTCAAAGTCTACGATTTCAATGCAATAGTGTATCATATTATAGATGAAAAGTCTAGATCAATTCTTTTCTTAAGTAAAGAACTAAATGCAGCTGAAAGAAACTACTGATCTACAAAACTGAAAGTAGTCAATGTAGTCTGAGTAGTACGTCAGACTTGTCACATGATTGAATTCACGAAGAAATCTTCGATCACAATGTATACTGATCACTCGACTACGATTTCTATTGCACGTCAAACCTCACTGTCTTCTTTCAATATCGACAAGCTAAATTTAAGACTCATTCAAGCATCTCAGTACTTGTTCATCTTTAAGTTGAATATAAGATACAAATCAGGCAATAAGAATCTGATATCTGATGCTCTCTTTCGCCTTCTAAGAGAACGTAGCAAGAATGCATCAAATATGAAAGTCAAAGAAATACTCGAGATCTTGCATACAGCTGTAGAAGATTTCGCGATTTGCGATGATCATTACACTTACGTATTTGCAGCCTTCTTAGTAGAAATGTCAGAGAACTTTCGTCAGCAACTATTAGAGACTATGATCATCGATAAGCGTTGAAAGAATATCATAGTCAATATCAAAGCAGATAACATGAAAGCATCATCTCAAGAAGACTACTTTGATATCAAAGATGATCTGCTTTATCACATCAATCAGAATATGAAATCGAGGCTGATGATTTCAAAAGCGCTTGAAGGAAAAATCTTTGAGCTCGCTCATCGCTCTCATCATGTCAAATTTCATTGTACTTATCAGCATATAGCAGAATCACTTTATATCAGAAAGTTATCGATCAGACTGCGAAAGTTCATTGAACATTGCTCGAACTGTCTTCTATATCAGACTAGAAGACATTAATCATACGAAGAATTGCAGCTCATTAGAACAATGAATGTTTTCTTTCACATCATCACTATGAATTTCGTGATGATGTTATTGATAAGTCAAGAAGAATATGATTGTATGCTAATGATAATTGATAAGTTCTTCAAACGAATGACGATGATATCAGGCAAGACAATCTACACAGATGAACAATGAATGCATCTGATGCTACAAAGATTACAAGTGACAGACTGAGACATTTCAGTCGTAATCATCAATGATAGAGATTCAAAGTTTATGTCTGACTTTTGAAAGATGACATTCAAGAAGTTGAGAATGTTCATACTAATCAGTATCATCTATCACTCTCAAATAAATGAGCAATTTGAATGCACAAATCAAACGATAGAAATTGCGCTCAGATTTGTTCTATCTAGCATCGAAGATAGCTTATGACTCTCAATGCTATCGACATTGCAAGTCGTCTTTAATAACTCAGAGATGACTATTGAGCATTCGTCGAATGAAGTCATTTATGAATTCAGAACTACGGAAATTTCGAATCTTATTCAATCTCAAGAAAATTCAAATCTAAATTTCGTGGTCAAAAGATTCATCTATCACTCAAAGATTATCGATGTCATCTCTTTTGCCGTCAGCAAAGCTAAGACTTGATATGATAAAAGGCATAAATCAATGATTCTAGAGAAAGATAGTTTCGTCTTTTTACACTTACATCATGAATATCATCTTTCAAGACATTTCTCTCGAAAATTATTTCAGCAATATTGCGAATCATTTTGAATTCAACGAAGAATAGATAAATTAGCATATAAACTGAAACTATTGACATACTGAAGAATTCACTCTGTTATCTTCATAGCACAGTTAGAATCAGCACTCGAAGAAGCAGACTCATATGATCGATCTCACTCATCTCATTCAAATGCTATACTTGTCGAAGATGATACAGAAGAATGAAGCTCTTACAAGATAGAGAAGTTAATTGACAAATGCTTTCAATGATATGAAAGAAATTCTCTCATCAAGAAATATCTGATTCGATGAAAGAGATATGAATCAGAATACAATAAGTGATATGACAAAGATTTGCTAGATAATGCTTCGAAACTGATAATTAACTATGATATCAATCATTCTGATTCTGTCACACGCACGTGCGATAGAGAGCGAATTGTCGAGATTGTTTCGATGAAGCGATTTCTGAGAGTATATGTCTAGATCGACGAGAACGTCAATTGCTTCTTTAAAGAGAAGAATATTGTTATGAATTAAACTCTGTAGTTGATTACTAGCTTACTATCTATGACGACGCACTAGAGTCTTTAGCGACGCGCTAGTTGAGCTTAAACCTGACGTTGACTCAGATTTGCTCTTTATCTTTTACCACAAATATCAATACTATTGTTTGCTCTATAGACATCTCAACACTTACACATTTCAGAAAATGAAGTGAGATAGACAATTAAAAGAGTAAAAGCAGATAAAATATTAAATATTTTGAACATTTTGAACAAAGTGCTTCAAACAAATCTTGCAGAATTGATCTCAATATTGATGAGTTTATTTAATGCATATGTAATACACAAATATCATTCAAAGTAGTTCAAAAAGACTTAAATGATAGTAGCATTCACAATTTGTAAAGAGTGACAGTGACAGATTTTAGCGCTTTTAGCAATTAATATTTCAAATATTCATTTAATTTTATGTTTCAGATTTGTGTCACTTTTAGCTGAGACATATTCATAAAAGCATCAATATTTTCAAAATTTCTAGCATTTCTAGCATCTTCATGAGCGCAGTATGCATCTTTATCATTTAATTTAATAAATACAACTATTTTGACATTTGTAACATTGATATGTAGTTGCAACGTTGAATAATTAATAATTGATTTAACTATTTAAATAATAGCTATTTAATATATGTGTCAAGAAAGTTAATAAAAAAGTCAATAAGAAAGTTAATGAGAAAGTTAATGAGTAAACTAGAGAGGTAAAAAGTCATGTAGAATGATTGATAGAATCATGTTTGAAGCTTGATGAAAAACAAATTTAATTCAAAGCAATTCAAAGCTTGGTGAAAAGTCATGTAGAAAGTCATGAAGAAAGTCATGTAAAGAATCATGTAGAAAGTCATGTAGTAAAAATATCAGTAGATGACTTGATTGAAAGATCAGTAGAATGCTTACTAGTAGAAAGATCAATAGAAAGATCAATCAAAAGATCAGTAGAAAGCTCATTAAATGACTTGATCAAAAGATCAGTAGAAAGATCAGCAAGAATGCTTGATAGAGAAACATGAAGAGTGCTTGATAGAGAGTCATGAAGAATGCTTGATAGAGAGTCATGAAGAATGCTTGATAGAAAGTCATGTAGAAAGTCATGTAGAAAGCATTGTTTAATTCATGTTATGCATTTAATCAATGCATATTTTGAAGCATGTAGAATGTTTGATAGAATGTTTGATAGAAAGCTCAGTCAATAGCTCAATAAATAGCTCAGTAGAAAGATTGATAGAAAGATTGATTGAAAGATCAGTAGAAAGCTCACTAAATGACTTGATTGAAAGATCAGTAGAAAGCTCACTAGTAAAAAGATCAATAGAAAGATCGATTGAAAGATCAGTAGAAAGATCAGTAGAAAGCATTGTTTGAAGCATTGTTTAACGTGTTTTGTGCGCTTGATCAACGCATTTGATAGAGTGTTTGATAGAGCATTTGATAGAAAGTTTAATAGAGAGTAGAATGACGAGTAGATGAGTGAGTAAATAGATGAGTAAAGTGAAGAGTAAATGAGCGAGTAAAGTGACGAGTAGATGAACGAGTAGAGTGAAGAGTAAATGAGTGAGTAGAGTGATGAGTAGATGAGCGAGTAGCTAGATGAGTAAAGTGAAGAGTAGATGAGTAAGTAAAGTGAAGAGTAAATGAGCGAGTAAAGTGATGAGTAGATAAGTGAGTAGATGAGCGAGTAGAATGAAGAGTAAATGAGCGAGTAGATAAACGAGTAAATGAGCGAGTAAATGAGCAAGTAAATAAGCGAGTAAATAAGCGAGTAGATAAATGAGTAGTAGACTGAATGTGACAAAAGAAACGAAAGTGATGAAAGCAATAAAAGCAATGAAAGTGATGAAAGCAACGAAAGTGATGAGAGTGCAATTCAGTTCAATGACATATGAACAAATGCAGATTCAGTTCAACGACATATGAAATGATTGCAGATTTTATTTATAAAATCTGATTGCATTCAGATGAGCTCAGTTAAAATTTCAACTTTATTTCACTTTAAGCAACAAATGTTTCTTTAGCTAAACTTAATAATTTAGTTCACTTCTCAAACTGCAAATGTACTATGCAAATCAAAGAAAAGCAATTATATTGATTTGAAAACATATTAACTTATTACTTTACTTAATATCATGAAAAAAGCTTTGAAGTTGATCATGATTAAAAGACTGAGCAATATAACTGAAACTCATCACATGCTATCTGATGCTTAAATGAAAGTGAGATGCAAATGATTTGTGATTTTAACATTAAATTTATTAGTAGATCAGATTCACATGATATGAGATTGCAAAATTAAATACATAGCATTCATGTTAAGTTTAAACATCATTGAAGCATTTAATTAAGTCTTGCACATCAAACTTCTGCATACTTTAAAAATGAAAAAAACTTCAAATTATATAGTTGAATGAACATGCAGCTTTCTTAAGAATTGAGAAACATCATTGAGATTCAACAAGCAAATGAGTGACATGTGTAAGATAAATGCAGACATATCACAAAAATCTTTCATTTTATCTTTGTAAATAACATTAATATTTTAACATACAATAAATTCATCAAAGAAATTTGCAGAACATTGAGCAGAATGCATAATGTTTGCATGAAATGAGTTTACACTCATGACATAACATTCACATCAGAAAAGTATGAATTTACACACTTCATCAAAAAATCAAAAAAATTTGACATGATGACTAGCATATAAATAAAAGATTCAGTTATTAAGTTGAAATCAGACATGCAAGTTCTAAAAGTACAACTGAACATGAAATTGCAATAAAATGTACATCTTCATCAAATCAAAGCAAATCATGTTACATGAATGCTAGCACTTAATCAACTTGAAATCTTTACATGAAGAATAATCTTCACAAAAGCAAGATAAATATACTCAGCAGTAGTAAAATCAGAAATTGCATTTGAAACATCAGTCTGACATCAGCAAGAAAAAGAGAAAAACCTGTTAAATAAAGAATGCAAACTTGAAATACTACAAAATTAAACTTTGCATCACGTTGCAAAAATGTTTAAAAGAGTAAGCATTGAAACTCTGAAAGCAGAAATATACACAAGCTCACTGCATGTTCATTTGAACATGCTGTAAAACAAGATTATGTTACGCAGTCAAGTCAACAATCATATGCAGAAAATCAGATAAACATGTAAATTGATATGCATTCATTTAATAAATATTAATCACATCATTTCTCACTTTTTCTTTATTAAGAAAGTGATGCTTCTGAACAAATTAATTCAAGAAAATGTGAAAATACAGTTGAAATGCAAGTGATTAGCTTTTGCTGCAATGATTTCAACTAGTGACAGCATTGCAATAGTGCAATATCACAAAAGTCAATGAAAGCAATAATGAGAAAAATATAGAAAATACATTGCAGATGTTTACATCACTTTGACACAAAAATTGCATTTCTTCAACAAAATAATAAAGATATGAAATGATTTTCAGAAGATTGAAAGCATTTTTATTATTTATATTAAAATTGAATGCATAAATCTGAATGCTTATCTGCACTTCAAAAACGTTTTAGACGCAGATAGCATGCAATGTGACTGTAACTGAAATCATCAAATGACAAAACATGTACTCATGCATTGTTTAAACTGATCACATCTGCAATCAAGAATGTTACAAAATGTTGATTTTTTAAACTATTGAATAATCATTATTATCATGAAGAGTTTTAAAGCAGCTGCAAGAATGATGATGAAAATGAAGCTTTTAAAACAATTTAAAGTGACTGAGTCACTCATTCTTTAACATGCAATCAATGTGAACTAATTTGATACATAGTCTCATAATGATAGTTTTAACTGCGTGAAGCAGTTGTATAAACAGCAAGTAATTTTCTATCTCAGAGAGTTTTGTTCACTCAATATAAATAGCATAAAGTTTCTCATGAGTTGACTTAATTGATGTCATAAGAATGTATAAATTTATTATTATTATTCTCTTTTCATTGCATTGCTTTTCATTCTACTTTTCATCTGAAACATGTTAATAAAATGTGCTTGATCAACATTTAATCTTTGTTACATTTGTATGTTATTATAACAACATTGAATATGTCATGATGAATTGACACATAGAAGTTAAATCAGAGACTGAGTTGAAGATCAGATTTGAGTTAGCTCTGAAACTTTATGACTTTGTCAAGACATTGTTTAGACTACGTCATATCTTCAACTTAATATGTCATGAGTTATGTTATGCTTGACTTGACAATGCTTGACAAACTTTCTATAGTCAATTGATTCTTTTGAGTTATTGAGAACTTCTTAATAATTAGCTCTATCAAAAATATACTTATTCTGTGTCTGTTTAAAATATCACATTGTCATATCATTTTTATAGATTTTGTTTATTCATTTAATAAACTTGATCATCACAGTTCTAATTATTTTAAACTCTTCTTAAAGATGATGATTTGATATTCAAGCATGACAACAGCAACGTGATTGCAACAAAGTTGCAACAGCGATGTTTCAATCTCATGAAACACTATATCAGAAAACGAATGTTGCATAATGAAATCAGAAAGTAAAGAAGCAAAAGATGAACTCTTTCTTGATATTAATGAACAGCTGACTTGCACAATGCTTCAACGTGATGAATTGCAAAAGAAACAGAAGTTAGCAGTTATTTGATCAAAGATTGAGATTCTGCAAGTCGTTGAAACGACGAAGAAAAGTCGTTCAGCTTTCATTTAAACTTTTACTTGAGCTTTCATGAAGAACTTGAATGATCTACGCATCATCTCAATAATGTTGACGACGATGAAATGAACTCATCATGAAATTGTCTTGCAGAAGCGAAGACTCTTAATGCTCTTAAAGAAGTATCATGACAAAATCATAAGAAAGCATAGAGAGTGAATTCGTGATGTCAAAATCTTGTTTTGAAATACTTCTTGACATTTTGAAAGTGATGAGAAAAAGATTTTATACTGCATGATTTATCTCAAGAATGAATCAAAGAAGCTTTGATTTGATCATGAAGAGACTATGTTTGCAGCTCAGCAGACGTGATTCAATTTTATTGACTTTCTTCTTAATTTAATTAAAGATTCGATAAATCAAGATATAGACGTGACTCAGCAGTATATAAACGCATTGCAACGTTCAAATCAGATGATATGAACATTTGCAGCTCATCTGAGCATTCTGAAACATCAACTTTCGTTGTATAGTGATGAGCATAAGTAAGCTCACTTATTTATCAAGTTGAAATCTGAGCTGCATGTGATCATTACTAATGTGCAGTCGATTTCTATCACATGAGATGCATTAATTGATCTTGTCGCTCGATTGAAAACAAATCTGCGAAAAAAACACGTCTTGTCATTGAAACAACTTTAAGACGAGAACTTGCATGATCGAGATAAAATCAATAAAAAGACTCATTCAAAGCGAAAGAAATCTCATTGATCAACTAGACTTAATTCTTCATCAAAGACAAGCTTGCACGCTTCGTCACGTTATAGCAAGAATTTGTTCAATATAATATGCTATACATGCAATCAAAAGAATCATTACTTTACTGATTGTAAAGACGAGAAGATCAAGAACAAGTCAAAAGAATTTGATGTAAATTGAGTATTCATTAATTTGATGTTGCATATGAGTTGTTTCAAGATTTTGAAAAAAGACAAGCTCTTGACAAATGCTTCAAATCATCAAGGAAAAAACAAGAAGTTTTCTTCGTAAAGACTTTTATATACAAAGAGCATGTAATTCAGAAAGATCAGAAGACAGAAACAAAGATTCACATAAATATTGACATTGAGATGAACATGATTAGTCAACATTTCATCATCAAGCAAAGTATGTCATTGCTGAACATCAATCTTTCAAGATTTATCTGAATGAACGATCAGAATGTTTATTATTATGACGTTTATAAGATGTGTTATCAACTGAGAGACAGCTGAAACATAGAGAAAAAAGATATAAATATCTTTTATGCTATTGACAAGAAAGAATCTCTTTTAATCTTGAGTATATCAAGTATGCAATTTGAGTGTATTTGAATAAACATGATCATAAGAACGTGATGTTTTGACATGAATGAGCACATCTTTAAGTTATTCTTCGCACAAGCATTTGCAAAAGTTCTACAAGATGAGTTTACTGTGTATGTTCTTGTCATGATCAACGTCATCAAAGAGTTGATCGTTGAACATCAAGTGAAAGCAATGAATAATGTGACAAGTTGTATCACAAATGCACTTAAAGCGCAAACTTTACTCATTAAATTGAAAGAATATGAAGATGTATTCTTGATAGAAAGTGCAGACAAACTGTCTTTGCATGAAGATCACGATTATGCAATCGAAATCACTGCAGAGTCATCGTATGAATCATTGTATAATCTGTTGAACACAGAGTTAGCGACTCTGAAACAGTATTTAAATGATGTTTTAGCGAAAGAATGAATTAAGCACTTCATCAGCTCAACTGACGTGTCTATTCTATTCATTCTCAAAAAGAACAATAGTTTTCATTTATGCATGAATTATCAAGATCTGAATAAGATCACTGTCAAAAATCATCATTTGCTGTCTTTAATCAGTGAAACTCTAGACAGACTTAGTAGAGTCAAGCAGTTTATTAAGTTAGATTTGAAGAACGTTTATCATCGTTTCAGAATTTGATGTAAAGATGAGTGAAAGATGACATTTTGTACTTGTTACAATCACTTCAAATATATGATCATGTCGTTTAATTTAATTAATGCATCTGTCATCTTTCAAACTTATATTAATAAAATCTTAACAGAACTTTTAAATGACTTTTGTATTATTTATTTGAATGACATTCTAATCTTCTTTGTAGAGAAGACTGATCACGTAGATCACGTGAAGCAGATTCTGAAGAGACTAAGAAAGTTCAAGCTATATGCTAGCTTGAAGAAATGTGAATTCTTCATCACTAAAGTGAACTTTCTAGAATTTGTCATATTCACAGAAAGTATTTCGATGAACTCAAGTAGAGTAGACATCATCAAAATGTGATTCAGATCAAAGATGTATCAAGAAATACAAGTTTTTCTAAAATTCATCAATTTCTATCAACGTTTTATACATCACTACTTTCAGATAGCAGAGTTTTTAACAGAACTGCTGAGAGATAGTGTAAAAGATGTAAAAATGAACTCATTCATATGATTGAGCGAAGCGAAACAAGCTTTTAATCAGCTTTGCAACGTCTTTATAAGAGCATCTATACTAAGACACTTTGACTCAGAGCGACATATACACATCGAGATCAATGCATTTAATTATGCAGTCACGAATATTTTGTCTCAGTCAGATGACGAAAATCAGTGACATTTGATTGCATTCTGATTCAGAATGATGATAGACATTGAAAGAAATTATAAAATACATGATCAGAAGCTTCTAGTCATAGTATCGATGTTTAAACACTGACAACACTATGTAAAAGACAGTTATCATACTGTTGAAGTTCTGACTGATCATAATAATTTGAAGAATTTTATGAATGTTTGAAAGCTAAATGAAAGACAAGTCAGATGAGTCATGAGATTGTCAATCTGCAACTTTGAAATAGTGCATAGATCAAAAAAGACAAATTCAATTGATGCATCGTTAAGATGATCTGATTATAAAAGTGAGAACATCTTTGCAAATTATTTGCTGCTCACTTTGCAGCGAAAGCTAACTAGAATAGAAAGCTTAAATAGCTTTATATTTGTAGCGATCAGAGAACTATACTGTATACGAGTGATTAATGATGTCAAGAAGACGTTCGTTCACAGTATAAGTATGAACAGATATTCAGCAGAACATGTCGAGAGCAGACTGCAAAATGAAACTCATTGATGAACATGAATGATTAATGATGTTGAGAAGACATTTATTCACAGTGTCAGTGAAAACACGAGTACATGTTCAGCAATGCATGTCAAAAGTATGCTGCTGAAGATCATGACTTTAACAGTGTGAGAAATGCATCTAGATGAAGTACATTTCTCAAGAGATAAAATTTCTCAACTTGAATCAACAACTTTGAAGAGCACAAATGTTGAAACGTTGACTAATAAAGATTGCAACGTAGTTAAGAAACAGCTTAATTCTGTTGCTGAAATTGTTGATTGCAAACAACTCGTTTCACATGCAATTGTCAGAGTACTGACAATTCATGAAACAACATACAACTTCAGTAGTAAATTTGTAGTTGAGCTCATCAAGATCTTACAGCAAGAAGATGAATTTGCTGTGAGACTAAAAGCAGACGAAACGATGAATGTATGAAAGAGTGACGTCGAAGCTTGAACATTGAATAGTCAAGAAATAATAAAGTACAATGAATCATTGTATGTTTCAGAAGATCTTTCTGTCAGAGAAGAACTGTTAAAACATCATCATGATGATTCATTAGTGAAGCATTTTGATGCTGACAAGATCAGTGAGCTATTAGATTGCAAATATTACTGAAAAAGTATGATCAAGAATGTCAAAGAGTATATAGATACTTGTGATATTTGTCAGAAAGTAAAGATGAAACGTTATTTATCATATGATGAGTTAAAATCATTATCTTGACTCACAGATTCATGAAAAGAAATCACTATGAATTTCATAACAAATCTGTCATTTAGTAAATAAAAAGAAGTTGTGTATGACTCAATTCTTATGATAGTCAATCATTACATGAAGATGACGCGTTATCTGTTTACAAAGAAAACTCTGACTGTCATAAAGTTAGCAGAGTTGTTCTTTGAGAAGATTGCTTTAAAATATGAAGTATTGAATGATATAGTTATTGATAGAAATAGTCTATTTATCAGTGCATTCTGATCAGATATCTGCTATCATGTCAAGATGAAATGATGACTAAGCATTGCTTTTCATTCACAAACAGACGATCAGACAGAACAACAGAATCAAACGCTGAAACATTATCTACGAATATATTATTCAGAAAAGCAAGACAACTGAGCTATGCTTCTACTTGTAATCAAGTTCATGTATCATCAGACAAAGCACTCTTTGTTGAGCTGTAACTTCTTTAAAGTCATGTATGATTACAAGTCAATCTTTGACATACACGTCAAGAACGATGCTATGAAAGAAGAAGTATCAGCAGCAAAAGAATGCATTGAAATGCTGCAAGATGTGCAAAACATGTTGATGAAACAATGATAAAATGCGATTGATGCTCAGACAAAGTACTATAATTGAAAACATAAGTTTAAGTTCTTTAATGTCAATGATTTAGTCATGCTATCAGCAAAAAACCTGAAGCAGAAGAAGTTGAGCAAGAAGTTATCAAATAAGATGATAGAGTTCTTTTGTATACAGAAACTCATAGACAAGCAGACATATCATCTTGATCTTTCAATTATTTATAGAGTTTATTCTGTCTTTCATGTATTTCTCTTAAAGTTGTATAATCATAGACTAAATGATGATTCTATACTCAATTATTTCGTACTCAAGCTTATTGATGATAAGTAAGAATGAAAGATAGAAAAGATTTTACAGAAGTGAAAAAGAAAGAAAATCTTATATTATAAGATACAATGAAAAGAATATTTCATTGAATATAATCAATGAATATTGAGCGAAGATATGAAAGATGTCTTGAAGCTTATAAAAGCTTTTGAAATGAGGCTGAAACATGAGCGAAAAGCATAATCACTCACTTTCAAGCATAAACTCATTATTAGAAAAGAAGAATCACTGTATTATGATAGTTTCATTCTCTAATGAAATGATCACATATGTAAATCAACAGACAGAAGAAAAAGACACAATAAACATCATGCAATCATTACTTTATCAAACATCTCTCACATGAGACAAGATTGCAGACTTCTTCTTTTTTCTCATTGTTAGATTTACATTGAGACGCAAAGACAGAGAATCGAAAGACGACAGATTGTGCTAAAAATATATCAGAACAATTAGAAATGTTGACAAAACAATATATAATTGAAATTGAATGTATTGCAAAGCACTTTACATTCAGAATTTCTCTAACAATGTCATTGACAATCATCATCTCTTTGAGAATGAGCTTTTGAATCTTTAGAGATCTGAGTTTGTGAATCTTTTCAAGATGATTCTTCACACACGTTGCTGTTATCAAGTTCTTGTAGAGAATTTTCTGATGAGTAGTGAATGTCATCAGAATGATGATCTCTTCTTCATTCTTAATTGCACTATCATGAATTTTCTGCAGACGAAAGAATTCATTGACAGTTGAAATGCAAATATTGAGAATCTAGACATTAAATCATGAGCATTTAGCAGATGTATCATATAAATATACTCACTGTGACACAGAAATTCTCATTACTTGCACAATGAACACACTTCTTGTACATTGTCTTTCTTTGAAAGATGACGTCACACAGCAATGCTTTATTCTCAATGTGTAGAACTCAAGCACACTTTATACAAATCACTCTATTTAGAACTTCAAAATCAGCAATGCTTCTTTCACTTATTTCAATCATTGACAGCTGAAAAGCATCAGTAACAACATCAAGAAGTTGAATAAGTGAATCTCATCATCGTTCTTTGATTTTGCAAAGTCTGTGAGTTCAACAAGATCATCAACGAAGCGTCAGCAATCATTTCTTCTCTCATCATCTTTTGAATTTTCTCTTTGATAGTGAAGACATACTCAAAAGTTTAAATAGTAGAAGTGATGAGCTTTTGATCAGAATTTGATGACATTTGCATCATCATGAGTGATTCAGCATCAGCAGCATGATGATTATCATGTCTGATCAATATCTTTTGAGCAGACTTATGATACTGTTAGTCGCAGTAATAGTCGTGAAACTTCAAGTGTAACATCACTTACTTTTATAATGATCTTGATTCAAGCATCAATTGACTTCATCATCTTATGACTCTTTTTGAACATCGCTGTGCATTCACGACTTATGATTTAAATCTCTTATTCTTATGATACAAATATACTTAAAGTTTGTTAAAAGTAATTATACAATGATAAAGATACAATTGTAATTGAAAAAAGATGAAGTTGAAGAAAATGAAAAGTTGAAAGAAACTGAAAGAGTAATAAATAAACAACAATTGTTATTCATTTTGATCTACGCTTTATTGTCTCAATCACATCATTTACTTAAAAGATAAACAATGTTTATGTGCTATTTACACGTCATCATTGCTGTCATTTACATCAACTACACATCACATATACTATTTATAATGTCATCTATACGCATTATAATTAAAGATGAATCATCATTCAATCAAAAGTTTCTCTTTTTCTTATTTTCTTACAAAGATTTAAAGATTTTTATCAAGAGCTTCTAGAACAAATCAATGAGTGCGCGTCATCATTTATCAAAGTAAACAACGACATTAAATTATTGAGATTGAGAATGAACTTTCTTAAAAGAGAAGACAATTGTCATGATGAATTGACATATAGAGATTAGATCAGAGACTGAGTCGAAGATCAGATCTGAGTTAACTTTGAAACTTTATGACTTTGTCAAGACATCATTTAAATTACGTCATATCTTCGACTTAATATGTCATGAGTTATGTCATGCTTAACTTGACAATGCTTGACAAACTTTCTATAGTTGATCAATTTTCTCAAGTTATCAAGAGCTTCTTAATAATTAACTCTATCAAAAATATACTCATTCTGTGTCTGCTTAAAATATCACATTGTCATATCACTTTTATAGATCTTGTCTATTCATCTAGTAGACTCAATCATCACAGAATACTCATCTTTTATGTAGAAATTGATTGAAGTCAATTTTTCTCATGCATAGTTGTGTTAATAATTGTCATTGTCACGATTCTAGTCTTGTCAGACTCAGTCTTCTAGCCTTGTCAGATTTATTCTCGCTTCGTCATCTTGACTAGTCTCTATTGAGTCTAGCGTCGACTGAGAAACACATATATGTAGTCAGCTTCTTTTCTGTAGCTATCTTTCTTTCTTAGCATTTATCTTCTAGTTAAATGACACTTCTATTCAACTCGCTTTAGACAGATCTCTAAAATTAGATAAATGCTCATCATCTACTACTCTGCTATCGATGAATAGATGATATGAAACAATCTATTCAGTAAGCAAAATTTGCAAGAAATTCTTCAAATTTGCATCATCATTTTAGATTGCAAGAAATTCTTCGATTCTACATTCATTTTCATCATTCTATTCGCAAGAAATTCTTTGAATAAAGCATTCAATTATTATCTGAAATTCACAAGAGATTCTTTGAATTTTCACTCATCAAAAAACATCAATTCAAAACATCAATTTCTCATTTACTTCTTTCTTCTCTCATCATGACACGCGAAGTCAAGTCAGTTGAGTCTTGAACAACTCGTCTGCTTAGAAGCACTGTCAGTAGAAGAGTTTCACTTCTACTCATTGATGCTTCAGTCGAAGCTGAGAAAGCTGTCATTGCATGAAACATAAACATTGAAGAACAACTGTTTCATTGAGTCAGCAATCAACTCAACGAAGTTATCAATATGCTGAACGAGCTTTGAAGTCAGCAAGACTTGACTCTACAACTCAATGAACACTGACTTACTGTACAAGACGATCACAAAAAGAGAGCGAAACAACTAGAAGTCGCTTTTGATAAAAACGATGAGCTAGAGAAAAAGATCAGTCAGCTACAAGACGAGCGATTGAACTTCAAAGCTGAACAATGAGTCAATCAGAAAGAAGCTTCTATGATTTCTGAAGTTGAACGAAGCTCGACTTTCGAAGCTCGCTTTCAACGAGAATCTTCTACTCTATCTGATAACAAGAACGATCATCACAAGTTCATCAAGCTTTTGAATTCACTCATTTTCATCGAAACAGATGACTCTATCTGAAAGACATGAAACATCAAAATAGCTGACAAGCTCGATGTCAACGCGAATCATTATTCTACTGAAAAGATTCGTATTGTCTATGTGATTTTCAGACTAGAAGGCGATGCTGATCAGCAAATCTATGCAAAGCATCATGTTGAAGCTCTCTCATTTTATCAGTCACTATCAGAGCTACTGAAACATCTGAAAGAAATTTACGAAGATCAGAACCTGATTCGAAAGTGTCATCATAAGTACGTTGCTCTGAAGCAGCTCAACAAGCCTTTCAGCTCTTTCTATTCAGAATTCACTAGAATATTCAGCTTTCTGAACTACGATGATATTACTCTGATGAACGACATTCAGAATAAAATCAACAATCGTCTTCAGAACGCGTTGTCAGTTTGCCTCATAGAGTTTAGCTCGCTTAATAAGCTCAAGATCTTTATTCAAGATGTGAATAACAAACAATGAGTCAATTATCAGCTACGTGACGAGCAATAAACAGTCAAATTGATAGCAGCTTCGAAAAAACGTTTTGTTTCTTTGTTGACATCAGTCTCGATTACTAGCTATGTTCAACTCGCTACTTTTTTCACTCTTGAATCTGAACAATCAAGAATGTCAATCATCTGCTTCAACTGCAAAGTATTGAGTCATCTTTCAAAGAACTGCTCTCAGCTGAAGACTAGTACTTTGACATCTCATGCATTTATTTCTCGCCTCAATGAGATCATCATGTCGAAAGAAGAGAAGAAATTATTTACAGAGAAATCGAAGAATGAGGCAAAAAACTAGTGACTTTCATCAAAGACGTGATGAAAGATATGTTAATTTCTTCAACAATGAGCAGCTTAAATGATTTCTTTGCTTCGAAATCTTTGACTACTGAATTTGTACTATCTAGCAATGAAATTAGTTACTCATTAAAGTCATTGATTGACATTGAAGCAGCTGACTATTCGTTTATTGATGAATTAATCGCGCAGAATGTTTGTGATCATTTGCAAATTGAATCTTTATCTTTAATCAAGCTCAAATCAATAAGAAAATTCGATGATCATTATGCAAAAAAGCTCATTACTCATGCAATTTATTCAAATCTAACTGTTCAAGATTATATGAAACGTTTCGTCTCTATGCTGATTACTCGATTGAGTCAGCATCAGATGATTCTCGAAAAAACATGAATGAATAAGATTGAAATAACGATTGATATGAGAAACAATCGTCTTCAATTTTCTAGTTTCGAAGCTCATATCAAAGCTTCTATCAAAGCTCATTCAACTGTTCTTTCAAGCAAGAAAATCGCGATAGAACAGAAGAGTTCAATCTCTACTCAAATACTAAAGAGATTTATCTCTTCTGTTGTCACTCGACTCAGCGAGAAGTCATCTTCATTCAGTCAAATCGTGAAATCATTTAATTCAGTCAAGTCATCGTCTTTCGATTCAATGAACATAGCAATGATAGAAGCTGCAACATATAAATCACTAGTCAAACGGTTGAATGTGACTACTTTCGCGATCATCATCACGAAAATCGATCGACTTCTAAAAACAGCTAGAAATAAACTCGAAGATGTAAATATACAAGAGCTTTCACATGAAGAGATCTTGAAAGAAGTCAAAGCTAAGCTTTTTTCAAAATATCATAACTATCTAAACATGTTTGATTGAGCGATGACTGATCAGCTATTCTCTCATCGTTTCTACGATCATAAAATTGAGTTGATCGACAAGAGAACATCTTCTCGAAGTCGTCTCTATCATATGTCTGACTACAAGCTTCAAAAGATGAAGAACTATCTGATCAAGCATCTGAATAAAGACTTCATATCATCTAGCTCAGCTTTATACGCTTCGCTCATACTATTCATCGAAAAGAAAGATGATAGCTTGCGTTTCTGCGTTGATTACAGAAAGCTCAATGCTTTGACCAAACGAAATCGCTACCCTTTGTCATTAATAGACGAGACTCTCGCTCATATACAAGAAAGCAAATATCTGACTTGATTGAACATCATTGCTGCGTTCAATAAACTGCGAATGCATTCAGATAGCGAAGATTTGACTATTTTTATCACTTCTTTTGATTTCTACAAATATCACGTGATATCTTTCAAATTAATCAACGGCTCGACTTTCTATCAACACTATATGAACGACGTGCTATTTGACTATCTTCATCAGTTTTGTCAGATTTATCTAGATGACATTATCATTTACAGCAAAACACTGAAGAAACATAAGCGACACGTACAATTAGTTCTACATAGACTACGAGAGACTGATCTTCAGATGAATATAAACAAATGCAAGTTTCATGTTCAGAAGATTTTCTTTCTGAAACTATTGCTATTCATTGAAGAACTAAAGATGAATCTCAGAAAAGTATAAGCAGTAGTCGAATGATCTACTTCTACAAATCTCACTCAGATGCAGTTCTTCATCGACTTCTGCAATTTCTATCAATGTTTTATAAAGAACTTTTCGAAGATTGTTCATTCTCTGATTCAACTAACTCAAAAAGAGATGATATTTGAATGAGATCAAGCTTGTCAAACGATCTTTGATCATATGAAGAAACGAATGATTGAAGTCTTTATTCTTCGTCATTTTGATCAGAATAGAAAGACTATTCTTGAAACAAACTCATTCAACTATGTCAACGATGACATACTTTCTCAGTATGACGACAAAGAAACATTGCATTTGATGATCTACTACGACAAGAATCTAAGTCTCACTGAGTGCAATTACGAAATCTATGACAAGAAACTACTAGCAATCATTCGTGTCTTCAAGCATTGACGATCTGAGCTGAAATTGACTGAGCTACTCATAAAGATGTTCATCGATCATCAAGCTTTAACGTCATTAATGAAAGATAAAGAGCTAAGTATACGTTAAATGCGCTGAGTACAAAAGCTCATCGACTTCAACTTCAAAATCATGTATCGTTCAGGCAAATAAAACATCAAAGTCGATGCATTGACTCGTCAAGTCAATTCAGTTTCTAGAAGTTCAGAAGATGAGCGTGTTCGCTATCAATGAATCACTATTCTGACTTCAAATTGAATGAAAATTGCTGATCTAAAGAAGAACATCAGTGAATCAATCTATAAACAGATTCTTGAAACTAATGAGATCGACAAGAATTGTACGCTACTTCGCGAAGCAATATTAAAAGGTGAAGCTCAATACAAAGATACTAAATTAAGAGATTGTCGAGTTCAGAACGAAATACTATATTGAGATGATTTTCTATGAGTTTTCTTCGATGAGCATCTTCAAATGAAGCTAATTCGAAAAGTTCATGATCAATCTTCTATTGATCATTTCGAAATTCTCAGAACGATGAAGATCATAAGAAGATACTACTATTGATTTTCAATGCAAAAGACAATAGATCGATATATTTGAAACTGCTACATTTGTCAGCGATCAAAGACTTCTTGAAATAAATTCAATGAACTACTACATTCTCTACTCATATTCAAACAGCAATGAAAGAACATAATCAAGAATTTCATCATCGACTTATCTCTTTCAAAAGGCAAAAACATTATACTAACAGTGATATGTAAACTGACAAAGAAACGACATTATATTTCTTGCTTCACTGATGACGAGAGAATCACAGCAGAAAAAACAGCTGAGCTAATGCTTCAGTGAATATATCAAATACACGATTTACTCGATTTCATTGTTTCAAATTGAGATCTTCAGTTCATCTTCATTTTATGAAAGTCGCTTTGCAAAAGACTAGACATTAATCTGCGACTCTTCACAGTCTATCACTCTCAGATTGATGATCAAAGTGAACGAGTCAATCAGAACGTCGAAAGATATCTTTGATTCTTCTGTTCATACATGCAGAATGACTGAACTAAGCTACTATTCATGATCGAGTTCGTCGACAATAATGCTTTGTTCTCAGTCATCTTCTTGATTTCTTTCTTTCTAAACAAAGACTTTCATTCTTGTATGAGCTTTGAATCAGATGTCATCGAATATGAAAGTTCTCATGAACGCTTGCAGACGACTAAAGCTGAGAATATATCTGAACATATGAACAAAACACTGAAGTTTGCTCGCGAGTCGCTAGTCAAAACACAAGAACAAATGATGAAACAAGTCAATAAGCATAGAAAAGAAGTTGATTATGAGATCGAATCAAAGATGTTTCTGAATGAAAGAAACATCGTTACAGCGAGATCTTTCAAGAAGCTAGATGACAAAATGCTCGATTCTTTCACCAATCTAGATTTCGTCGACTCTTCATATAAACTGAAATTATCAAAGTCTATGCATGTTCATGATGTATTTCATTCTGACCTGCTTCGCTCTGCCGTCGACGATTTCTTGCCTGATCAAAAGAACGAATTCTCAGATTCAATAGTAGTAAACAACGAAGACGAGTGAAAAATCGATGATATATTGAATTTTCGTCGATATCAAAGACGACTGCAGTATAGAGTCAAATGAAATGACTATGACAATGATCTCAATTGATACAACGCTGATGACGACGAATTTATGAACGCTCAGAAGATCGTTGACGATTTTCATATTCAATACTTGAATCAATCGCGCTAATCAACAATTCAATCAATCACGATTTAACAGGTCTGAGTCTGTGAAATTATGATTGAGCAATTAATCGAGTCGAGCAGAAAATACATTCATGCGAACATTAATCGTCAAGAGAGAGAGTAAATGTCACGATTCTAGCCTTGTCAGACTCAGTCTTCTAGTCTTGTCAGATCTATTCTCGCTTCGTCATCTTGACTAGTCTCTATTGAGCCTAGCGTCGACTGAGAAATACATATATGTAGTCAGCTTCTTTTCTGTAGCTATCTTTCTTTCTTAGCATTTATCTTCTAGTTAAATGACATCTCTATTCGACTCGCTCTAGACAGACTTCTAACAGTCATGATGAATTTATATATAAAGATTAAATCTGAGTTAGCTTGAAAACTTTATAACTTTGTCAAAACATCATTTAAACTACGTCATATCTTCAACTTAATATGTCATGAATTATGTTGTGCTTGACTTTGTTGAAAACGAGATACGTATGCACATATGTATGAACATATGTATGCTTATATGTATATTTCGACGATTAGTTATTTTCGCTTCGATCGAAGCGACTTGACGCTAAAGATATTTATTTATTCTTTCACTTCTTTCTTCATCTGTATGCTCTATCATATATGCTATACCTACTAGATAGTCAATATATCTACATGCACATATTTGCTCTGACTCTCATATATCAATAGATTATGAGCTCGAATTAGCTTTATTTTCGCTATCATAAACATATTTAAGAGCAGAACTTGAAGCATCAAACTCGCTGTCATCAATTCACACTTTCATACCTCAATCATAATAAAAGATTCAAAGAACTATCGTATTTTGAAGCTAAAGAGAAGCGAGAACTATGAGTCATGAAAGAAGAACATAATCAGTGTCTTGAAAGTCAAAGATCTCTGAATGATCATCTCAGAGTGACTAGAGAAATCAAAAGCTTCGAAATTCAACGCATTGACAGCAGTTACATTCTCTTCAACATCAGCTACATTTATCTCAACAGCAACTGCATCTGATGCTTCAACAGCAGCTGCATTCGTCGTCTTTACAGCAGTCAGAAAAGAGTATGTCATCGCTGCTCACTATTGAGCGAATAAAAATGACAGAGTCTGTGATATAATCATCTATAACTGCGAAAAAGAATCTCGAGTACATATATTCAAGATAAACGACGTCATCAAGATGTGATTTATTCTAGAGACTCAATATGAGTAGTCGAACTTGACTACTTTATATTTGATCATCAAAGAACTTAATCATTCAAAACAATTGAATTTCAAATTCATTCAGAACTATGTTGACTCACTCAAGTGAATTGCTATCAGATGTTCAAACGTCGAAAAAACAATAAAACTGTGACTGCTAAGTAATTTCTTTCTTCTAGATCTTAACGAAAGTCTAGAATCATACATCTTCGACTTGATACAAAGCATCAAGATCAACAAATTCAAGCTACTAATCAACGAGATGACTATCGCTTTAGTTGATCATGACAAACGAGCGAACGAAGAGAAGAATCTCAGTTTCAAGAGCATGATAGCTCAGTTTGATGACAAGAAGCGAAAGTTCAGAAACAACAGTGAATTTCAAAGAGAATTGAAAAAATGCGCTCATTGCAAGCAAGAAAGTCACAGCGAACAGAGTTGCTGACTTCTACATTCAAAGCTTTGTTCAGATGAATGAAAGTCTCTTCAGAAAAGAAAGAATCTGATCAAAGAAAATGACTTCGAGAAAAGCTTTAAAGTCAGAATAGTCAGAACAATGAAGATCTTCATCATCTGTTGAGCTGACAGTCACACAGATGTCTGATGAATAAACATTGAAGCTGAGAATCATGTCTGCTATGACATAGACTTGTTTGATGAACAATCATATTGAAAGATCATTGATAACAGCATTGTTACTGCGAATAATGAAGTAGTACTCATCATTGAGAAAGATTCAATTATGATTGACATTTTGCTGAATAATCAATCAATCAAAATTTGACTAATCAATGTTTATCACTGTTCAGAACTACACTATAATTTGATGTCAGTCGATCAGATGAAAGTCAAAAAATATACGTGTAGTATAAAGAACAATGAATTTCGTTTCATGAACTCTAGAGATGTCATCGCTCTCATCGACTCAAGAAACGATGAGAAAGCATATTTCGTGAATACATCAATTAATCTCTCAAATTTTCAAGTCAATCTGACAAGCAGTTTCGAATCAGTCAAGACATCATGATGTCAATGATATAAACAATTAGCTCATCTGAATATGACAGACGTCAAGCATCTAGTCAACATGAGCATCAACATTGATGTGAATTCTGCAGATAGTCTAAAAGACGAAGAATTCTCAGAATCAATATGTGAGACTTGTGTCATAAACAAGCAAAATTGAGTTTCAAGTCGAAAATCTCACATCAGAGTCATCAAAGTAAATGAGCTAGTACATATAAATTTCGTCAACGATGATAAAATATCTCAAATCGATGAAGAATTCAGATATGTAGCTACTTTCATTAATGACTACAGTCAATATATGATCACATATTTACTGAAACGAAAGTTTGATCTAAAAGATGAACTTTGAAACTATCTGAAATTGATGAAGACACAAAACATCTTGATTCATTGACTGCGTTCAGATAATAAAGATGAGTATGCTGATCATTAAATCATTGAATTGCTCAAAAAGCATGAGATCAAATGAGAGTCAACGACATCATATAACTTAAGTCAAAATGAAGTTGCAGAGCGATGTTTTTGCACTCTTTTTGAACGAACTCGCGCTATACTGACTAGCGTCAAATTGTTGATACAACTATGAGATGAAGCAATAATGACTGTCATCTATCTGAAGAACAGAAGTTCTATTACTGCGTTGAACAAAATAACTCTCTATGAGACATGACATGACAAGAAGTCTGATCTTAGCTATCTACATACGTTTGAATGCATAGTCTATCATTATGTAAAGAAAGCTCATCGAAAGCTTGATGACAAGAGCTTAAAATGTCAGTTCTTGAGCTACAAGAGAGTCAATCAGTTTCGCTTGTGAAATGAGAAGAACGTACTAATATCTAGTCATGTTCAATGAAATGAGATAGTCATTGAAGTCGAAAGATATGATGAAGATCTTTCAATACTAAGCTTCAATGATCAAATCAACGATGCATCTTTCTCAATAAAAATCACTAAAAATGCGAAGATCGCGAAAATTATTGACAATCATCAAACAAGAACATTAGTCGCTTCACAGAAAGTTAGTAGAAGCAGATCACTAGAACTAGAATCAAGCGAGTCAGATAGCTCAAGCGATTCTGATGCATCTGATGCTTCAAGCAAACATCTCAAACGAGTCATTGCTGAATCTGTTGATTACAGAACATTAAATGATCTTTCAATCAGAAATCATAATTGAGACTTTGTCAATCAAGCAAATCAAGTTCAAATTGAATCAAATACTTCATAAACAGTAAAACAAGCTAAAGCTAGTCTCGATTGAAAACAATGAAAGCTCACATTCAGAAGTGAGCTTGACGTTCACATCAAAAATGATATCTTTACTCTGAAGATATCTTTGTTGAATCGATGAATACTGTTGACACGCTGAATAACTATCATTAAGCGAGAACTTAAAGAAAAGATGATCAAATACAAAGCTAGATGAATGTGTAAAAGATTTCGTCAGAAGCAGAGAATTGACTATGATGAGATCTTTGCTTCAATGATCAGAGTCACGATCATCAAAATGCTTCTAGCATTGATGATCAAATATGACTACGAAGTTGAACAAATGAACGTCATCATCGCTTTTCTAGAAGCACATCTAAAAGAGAAGATCTGAGTTCAACAATCGTTGAGATTTGAGCAAAAAGAATCAAATGAAATCTTTTTGATCTGTTGTTTAAACAAGACTCTATATGAATTAAAACAGGCATCTCAAGAATGATATGCAACTCTGAAAGTTTATCTCATTTTCATCAACTATTAAAGAATAGAAATTGATCATTCAATATTCATTCATGATAATGACATCATTATCGTCATCTATGTAAACGATCTGCTTATTCTAGAATCAAATATATTCAATATTCAAGCTCTGAAGCTGCAATTTGCAGAACGCTTTCAAATGAAAGATCTTGACTCAATCAAGTAATATCTAGAAATGCACATAACTCGTAATAGAGCTGAACGAACTCTTTGAATCAATCAAAGCATTTATGTCAAGCGAGTCATTGAGCTTCTAGACATGAGCAATTGCAGCTCAACTAAAACATCGATGCATCACAGATGTCAGCTCAAGAAGAATGTCTATTGAAAGTCAAAGAAGTGAGTCAAATATCAAGCTATTTCTGAAGAAATAGAGAGCTATCAATCAATCATCGAAACACTGATGTGAGTAGTCTGTCAAACATGATCAGACATAGTCTATGCAGTGAGCAAATGCAGCAAATATTCGACGAATTCTACTCTCAATCATGATTTAGCTGTCAAACAAATCATTCGATATCTAGTCAATACTGCTGAGCTGAAACTTCGATATGAATCTTTCAAAGCGAAGAAAGTTGAGAAAGCTGAATTCTTTGAATATATCAATTCAGCTCATGCAAATTGCTTGAATTCTCGAAGATTCATCTTCAACTATATGTTTTTTCTATGAAATGAATCAATTAGCTGAAGCTTCAAACATCAGCAATGCATTAGCACGTCATCTGCTGAAGCTGAATACGTCAATAAATGTAATTCAGTCAAAGAATTGACCTTTCTGATTCAAGCATTGAAAGAGATGAGATATGATGATTCAAATACGAATTCAACTATCATTTTAGCTGACAATCAAGCGACTATAAAAATGAGTAGCAATCTCGTCAATCATCTTTGAACTAAGCACATTGATACATCGTATCACTATGTTCGAAATAAGGTAGAAGAGAAAGCAATCAAATTGAAATACATACTCATCGATCAAATGATGATCGATGATTTAATCAAATCTCTGAACTCAGGCAAATTTCTAAGATTCAGGTCAGTTATGATATCAGCTTCAAGAAATGAGACTATCTCGTCGAGCATAACATCGACGAGTAAAAGAGCACGATATACATAGAAGATCTGAATAGCTTCACATGAAGCTTCAATTTCTAAGAGAAAGTGTTGAAAATGAGATACGTATGCACATACATATGAACATATGTATGCTCATACATATATCTCGACGATTAGTTATTTTCGCTTCGATTGAAGCGACTTGACGCTAGAAATATTTATTCATTCTTTCACTTCTTTCTTTATCTGTATGCTTTATCATATATGCTATATCTACTAAATAGTCAATATATCTACATGCACATATTTGCTCTAACTCTCATATATCAATAAACTTGACAATGCTTGATAAACTCTTTATAGTTGATCAATTTTCTCAAGTTATTGAGAACTTTTTAATAATTAACTCTATCATAATATATATTCGTTTTATGTTTGTTTAAAATATCACATTATCATAACATTTTTATATATTTTATTTATTCATTTAGTAAATTTAATCATCATAATTCTAATTATTAAAAACAATCACAACATGCACACAATAAATCTTGAAAAAGAGCACTACATGCAAGACAGAGTGAATCTAAAGAATGATTAAACAATGATGAATTGCACAAGTTGCAGCAATGCAAGTTTGAAGATGATTGCAAGCAACGTTGACATGTTGCAAGAAAACAATGATGCGAAGTTGCAATGTTCATGCAACAATGAAAAGAAGATAGTTGATATTATCAATCTACTAATAAAGACATTAATGTTAGAGAAAAATATGAGCAAAAATTACTTATGAAAAGAAATAGCATTGAAGCTGATGCATCGTCTTCAACTCGATTCAGAAGAAAAACATCATATAACTCAGAATGCATTCATCATGAAGAACATGCAGAAACTGAAAACATCAGTTCAACTGCTAAGCAAGCAGTTACAAATGCAGAAAAATATGCGTCTTTCATTCAAAATCATGTCATAAGCAAATGTGACAAGAGAAGAATTATCAATAAGAAAGCAATGTTTCAGAAAGAAATCATTGTTGCTTTGTAAAAAATGTGAAATCATGATAAAAATAACAGACAAAGAAGAAATAGAGAAGATGTAGAAGAAAATCATTAAGCAGATTTTTCAGAAAATAGCAGATGTGTCAATGAGTCAATGAAATCTGATTGTGTCTCTTTGCAAGCTGAGTAGCAAAGACATTTTTCTTCATGCAGTCAGCTCAAATACATGAGCAAATCTGAAAAGAATTTAAGAATGAGTAAAAGAAATTATGAACTTAATGTGCATATTGCGATGAATTTTTGCAATGCTGACATATGAAATACACACTACAATTGACATGAATAATCAAAAGAAAGTCATTAGAAAGTTGATAAAGAATAACATAAAACTTCATGAAAATCTGAAGATTTTAAGAATAGTTTGACTCAAGAAAGTAGCAAAGAGCGAAAAGACTCATTCATTACTCATCATGAAGATAGCAATTGAAGTGATGATAAATCAACTGATGAATGTGAGTATGTTAAATACATATCATGAATGTGCATGTGAATTGTTCAAGAAGAACTGTTGCATCATACAATGCTTCAAATGTCAGAAATTTGATCATATGATCAGATTCTGCAGAAAGAATCAACACTGCATTAAGTGTGCAAATAAACATCACATCAAGAAATGCATGACATTGTTATGAATATGTGATTAAAGCTAGTCAATAATCTAGTCAAGATCTGATCTAAATCTGACTCAGATTTGACTCAGATATGACTCAGCATCTTTTTTCTTCTTTAGCATCTTCTAATCAGCTTCTATTGTCTTCTAGATAAACACACTTCTTTGTGTTATGAGTGATCAACAAATTTCTATGACAAACACATTTCTTTGTGTCACAAACATTTTTCAAATTAACATTTTTCTTATGTTTTAACACATCTTCTTTGAGACTAACGTTGATCTGAGTAACTATTATATAGAGCATGTTCTTCTTGTCTTTTGTATTTTCTTTCTTCTGTATTCTTAAAGTCTTAGTTATAATTATCTCTATAAATCAAACATTCTAGTCATGCATGCACTCTGATTAGTTTCTAAACATGATCTCAACATTACTTTAAGAATTCATTAATCACATGATACTGATTTCTATATTCATTCAAATTTACTTGATTGACAACAAAACAAGTATAAAGAAATTTGTGTATCTGATGATTGACAACATCGAAAGACAGAACAACATCAAGAAATCAATAAAATCAACGAGAATATATGATCATATGATTGCTAGAGAATCTATCGCTCAGTCAGTAGCATCAGTTCAAATTAATTAATAGAATCTGTTAGAAATCAGCATAGAGCGAGTCATATGAGTGTAATGTAACGAGTATATAAATGCTAAGAAAGAAAAGTATCTAGAAGGGAAGAATCGACTATCTATATGACTCAGAAGAACATAAGCTAACTCTGAATAGAGTTGACTTCGAAACAACTCGATAGTCTAGTGACGAGCGATCGACGATAGTCAGAAACATAGTCATCAACATAGTCATCAACATAGCTATCAACATAGATGCGTAGCTAGAATCGTAACAGTACTTTCTTTCTTCAATGATTCATGTTCGCATGAATGTATTTTCTTAGCCTTGTGTAGAATCGAAATGCCTATTGTAGCAGGCTAGCTATGTATGAAGAAATCGACTTGCTCAGCGAAGAGATCGACTATTGACTGATGTCATTGAAGCAGACTCACTAGAAGAGAATCGACTAGCTCAGCGAAGAGATCGACTATTGACTGATGTCATTGAAGCAGACTCACTGATCGACTTGCTCATCGAAGAGATCGACTTTGAGCTCGTCATTGTAGCAGACTCACTAGTTGCACGTGAACGTATGATCAGGTTCACTGATGAATAGAGTGATGAGAGCGAGTAGATCATCGCATTGAGAATAGATGTCATTGAAGCAGACTCACTAGTTGCACGTGAACTGATAGGCGAATCGATTCACTGATAGATAAAGCGATGTGAATAGATAGATCATTGCATTGACGAAAGATGTCATTGTAGCAGACTCACTAGTTGCACATGAACAAGTAGGCGAATCGATTCACTGATGAGTAGAACGATGAGAAGATAGATCATTGCATTGACAGTGTCATTGTAGCAGACTCACTAGTTGCACGCGAACGAGTCGACAGATCGATTCACTGATAGATAGAGCGATGTGAGTAAATGAGTCATTGCATTGACGAAAGATGTCATTGTAGCAGACTCACTATTTGCACATGATCGAGTTGACGAATCGATTCACTGATAGATAGAGCGATGAAGGTGAATAGATCATTGCTTTGACGATGTCATTGAAGCAGACTCATTGAGAGATTTGCTCATCAAGATAGAGACTTCACGCAGTTCTAGACTGATCTCTTTGATTGCTCTTTGAGATAGAGACTTTACGCAGTCATAGACTGACCTCGTTTGATTGTTCAACAAATTCGAAGAATTTCTTGCGAATCTGAATGAACGATTAATTCGCTGATCTTTGACCTAGTCGAATGGTTTCAATCATTTGTTTATACTCGCTGATCAGCGCACGAGTTCGAATCTTTTGTTTATTCTCGCTGAGTCAGCTCACGAGAAAGAAGAATGAGTGTCTGCACGATCGCGAGTCGACTAGATCAAAGTCAATAGTCGTGTGAATCGAGCAGAGCAAGTCGATGCAGATTATTTCACTTCGTCTGTAACGAAGAAGCATTTATATAATGTTAGAGATCAGCATAGAGCGAGTCATATGAATGTAATGTAACGAGTATATAAATGCTAAGAAAGAAAAGTATCTAGAAGAGAAGAATCGACTATCTATATGACTCAGAAGAACATAAGCTAACTCTGAATAGAATTGACTTCGAAACAACTCGATAGTCTAGTGACGAGCGATCGACGATAGTCAGAAACATAGTCATCAACATAGTCATCAACATAGCTATCAACATAGATGCGTAGCTAGAATCGTAACAGAATCAATGATAAAGAATCTTTGTTGATTGCTTGAGAATCACAAAAAAACTTTTTCAAATCAGTAATACTCTTCTTTGAAAACTAAACACTTTAACAAACAATCTCACTATCTACTATCAAGCATCATCATTCGCTTGATCATCAAAATCTTCATCATGATTCAATCATTTGTGAATATTCAACTCAATCTCTTCAAGAATAATCAAAGTCTTGATTCAGTCATTTATCTCAAGTTATTTTCTCATTTATTGAAATTTCTTAGAACTGACTTTGTATGAAAACATCATCAATTCATGTCTCATTCTCAAACATTCAATGAATCTCTGAAAGTCTTTATTTTCTGAGATATAAAAAATGTAAAGCAGCTACAACATTGAGTTGAACAAGACTCAGAAGTTTTTCTAGAAGATTTAAACAATCTTTGAACTCAACGAGATTTAGATGTAAAAGCTTGTGAGTTATTTGATAAAATACTCAGCGAACAGATATGAAAGACTCATTTCAAGAAAATTGATTAAGCAAAAGAATGATTGAATTTAAATCTTAAAAAGCTTTAAGATCAGCTGATGAAACTACAACATTGACTGCGATTGACTAAAGAAAATACTTTTACTTTTTTCATCATGTTCAATTCATTCAAGCGATTTCAAAAGCTTTTGAATTCATCTCTGTTTACTGATGAAAAAGAATCTATCTGAAATGATTGACAAGAAAAGATTCGTAACAAGCTAGAAATCAACATCGATTATTTCAACAATGACAAAGTTATACTAGTTTATATTCATTCTTGAATCAGCGAAGATGCAGTTAAAGTCATTCTAGTCAGACATCAGCGAGATTCATTGAACTTTTATTCAATGATTAATGATCTACTAACTGAACTTGCTCAGCTTTATAATGTTACAAGCGTATCAAGATCAATAAGACTGAACAGAGCTAGTTAATGATCTGATCAAGATTTGACTCAAATCTGACTCAACACTTTTTTCTTTTTCAACATTCTTTTTCTTTCTCAACACTATTTTCTTTCATCAACATCTTGTTCATCTACATCATCTTTGTTAAAGATCAGCATAGAGCGAGTCATATGAGTGTAATGTAATGAGTATATAAATGCTAAGAAAGAAAAAAATCTAGAAGAAAAAAATCAACTATCTATATGACTCAGAAGAACATAAGCTAACTCTGAATAAAGATGACTTTGAAACAAGTCTATGCTTTAGCGACGAGCGATCAACGATAGCTCTCAGAATAGTCATCAACATAGTCATTAACATAGTCATCAATGAAGATGCGTAGCTAGAATCGTAACATTACGTCTTTTCTTCAACAATTCATGTTTGCATGAATGTATTTTCTTAGTCTTATGTAGAATCAAAATGTCTATTGTAGCAGACTCACTATGCAAGATAGAAGTGTCATTGAAGCAGACTCACTAGTTGCATGTGAACGAGTCAACAGATCGATTCACTGATAGATAGAATGATGAGAGCGAGTAGATCATTGCATTGAGAATAAATGTCATTGAAGCAGACTCACTAGTTGCATGTGAACTGATAGATGAATCAATTCACTGATAGATAAAGCGATGTGAGTAAATAAATCATTGCATTGAAAAAAGATGTTATTGTAGCAGACTCACTAGTTGCATGTGAATGTATGATCAGATTCACTGATGAGTAGAATGATGAGAAGATAGATCATTGCATTGACAATGTCATTGAAGCAGACTCACTGATCAACTTACTCATTGAAGAGATCAACTTTGAACTCATCATTGTAGCAAACTCACTAGTTGCATGTAAATTGATAGATGAATTGATTCACTGATAGATAGAATGATGAGAAAATCATTGCATTGACGATGAGTGTCATTGTAGCAGACTCACTATGAGATTTGCTCATCGAGATAGAGACTTCACGCAGTTCTAGACTGATCTCTTTGATTGCTCTTTAAGATAGAGACTTTACGCAGTCATAGACTGATTTCGTTTGATTGTTCAACAAATTCAAAGAATCTCTTGCGAATCTGAATGAATGATTAATTCACTGATCTTCTGATCTAGTCAAATGATTTCGATCGTTTGTTTATACTCGCTGATCAGCGCACGAGTTCAAATCTTTTGTTTATTCTCGCTGAGTCAGCTCACAAGAAAGAAAAGTGAGTGTCTGCATGATTGCAAGTCGACTAAATCAAAGTCAATAGTCATGTGAATTGAGCAGAGCAAGTCAATGCAGATTATTTCTCTTCGTCTGTAACGAAGAAGCATTTATATAATGTTAGAAGTCAGCATAGAGCGAGTCATATGAGTGTAATGTAATGAGTATATAAATGCTAAGAAAGAAAAGTATCTAGAAGAGAAGAATTGACTATTTATATGACTCAGAAAAACATAAGCTAACTCTGAATAGAGATGACTTCGAAACAAGTCTATGCTCTAGCGACAAGCAATCGACAATAGCTCTCAGAATAGTCATCAACATAGTCATCAATATAGTCATCAACGAAGATGCGTAGCTAGAATCATAACAATCTTCTTTTCATGTCACAAACACATCTCTTTCGAGTTTAGCACAGTTTCTGAACATTACATAAATAAAAGCTTTTATATCAATCTTCTTCTGTATTTTTAATATTCAGTTATAGCTATTTCTAAAGATCAAGCACTATCAACTCTGATCTTCATTGATTGTATCATCTAGACATGATTCTGACATTATATTAAGAATTCATTAATCACATGATACTGATTTCATTATTCATTCAACATACTCATACAGACAGAACGAGTCTAAAGAAATTCATTTATCTGATGATCAATGACAATCAAAAGACAGAACAACACTAGAGAGTTGAATAAAATCAACGACAAGACTGTTTGAATTACTAGACTACTTATTGCTCATTAAGTACGCAAAGTTCACTCGATTATGAGAATCACGATAAAGAATCTTCGTGAATTGCTTAAGAATCAAATCGATCAATAGATTCAATGATAAAGAATCTTCGTTGTTTGCTAGAGAATTAATCAAATCAATCAATAAACAAATCTCATCTTCTTTGTTAAAGATTAAACATCATTTCATACGTCTTTCTTTTTCAATCGTCAAGCATCGTCATTCGTTCAATTCTTTTTTCAAACAAATCTCATCATGTCTAGTCGTTCATCTATTGAAAAGCGTTCTGAAGAATTTCAAAATTGTTTCTCTCAAATCTCTGATGCTGATTCATTGAAATCACGAACGAAATCATCATGTGCTGCGTCATTTCTTCATGAAGATGACGAATCATTTGCTGAAACAATAATACTTCTCGTGTTCTACGAAATCTGAAAGGCTTGAAGTCTAGCTCTTGATAAAGAAACAGATCAACTCTATGAGTTAGATAAACAACAAGAAGACGAAATCAAAGAGTTGAAGACTAGACTTCAAGCTAAAGAAAACACTTCTTCTGATTCTATCTACTTTGAGCGTTCTAGATCTCAAAAAATATCTGATTCTTCGCTGTTTACTAATGAAAAAAACTTTACTTGAGAGAACTGATACGAAAAAATTCAGAATAAACTAGAGATCAACGTTGATCTCTTTTCTAATGAATGAGTCAAATTGAACTATGTACATTCTAGATTATTCGATGACGCAGCAGAGATTACTCAAGCTAGACGCGAACGTGATTGTGTCAATCTTTATAGAATCATCAAAGATCTTTTGAAAGAGCTAACTCAGTTATTCAATGATTCAAATAAGAAAGTCGATTTTCGTAGAGAATACTACAACTTGATTCAAGAATCAAAGAAATTCAGCAAGTTCTATACTCAGTTTCAACGACTATCTTTCTATCTAGACTATCACGAAAAGCAACTGATCATTAATCTGAAAGATAAAATACACTCTCGTCTTTGATTCGTTTGAGTAGATCAACTAGTTCAATCTGATTTTCTAAAAGAAATTCGTTTCTATTTGATTCATTTGAATAATGATCAGCGAGTCATTCAAGAGATCAAGAACAAAATCAAATGCATTGACAACATTTTAAAAACTATCTTTCATAGAGCAACTGTTGTCACTCAGCAGTCATTCAATCATTTGAAGTCTGATCATCTAAAGTCGCGCGAAGTGATTTTAACTAACGTCAAAGAAGCAGACATTCTAGTTGAAAGCTGTTTTGTATGTCATAAATCAGATCATAGCTCTAAGAAATGCCTTGATCAATCTACTAGAATCAATGCAGTGAACAAAGAATATGATTGCTTTGATTTTGATTCGAATTTCAATTCAAAAAACTAGTCATCTCTTTAAAAGTCATTAAAGAAGTAGAGATTATATCTTTGTGCAAACTAGATGAAATTTTATCAAAAGAGAATTACTTTGAAAAGTTATTTCTAATTGATGCTCATCTCATCTCTCAGAAACGATCTTTCAATCTTCATCTTTTAATAAACAGTGATTTAGTCGTCTACATGATTATACATTTCAATCTAGTCGATAAAGTATGTGAGAAACTGAAAATTCAATCTATATCACTGACAAAAGAGAAGCTAATAAAAGATTATGATGAAAAGATATTTAAGAAGACAATCACTCATAAAATTCTATTCAATCTCATCATCGAAAGTCATAAGAAATTGATTGTATCAATGTTGATAGTTGATATTGATCATCATGAAGTCATATTGAGTAAGCTCTGAATGAACAAAAACGAAATATTACTGAATATGCAAAATGATGTCATTGTTTTTTTGAATCAATTGAATACTTCTATTTCGATTTTTTCAATCTCGCTCAATTTCAAGCACTCAAGTTGATCGCGATCAACTTCGTTCTTTTCAATCACTCAGACTAAAATCTCTATGATGCTCAAACGACTCATTTTAATCACTGCTCAGAAAGAGTCATTCTCGATTCAAAGCATAAACGTTGCTTCGTTCAAAACACTGTTGAATCATTCAAAGAAGAACAAGATCGAAGTCTTTGCTCTATTCATGATGAATATAAATAGAAAAATCGCGTACAATACTCAGTGCAATCTGAACGCTTTAAACGTCTCTTCAATTGATGAAATGACTCAAACTTTGAGAGATATTAAAGCGAAGCTGTCATCAAAATATCATGAGTTTCTAAATGTTTTTGATTAAGCTCAATTGAATAAACTACTCTCTCATTGCTTCTATGATCATAAAATTAAACTCATCAATGATTTAATACTTTCTTGCTATTAAGCATATTAAATGTTTTCTGTCAAACTTCTGAAAGTAAAGAAGTACTTAAACGAGAATCTGTCAAAGAAATTTATCACTTTCAGTCAGATTCTTTATTCTTTCTCGATTCTATTCATTCTTAAAGCAAATGAAGATCTTTGATTCTGCGTGAACTATCAAAAGCTAAATGTCATTTTCAAAAGAAATAAATATTCTTCATTGCTGATAAATGAGATCATTGATAAAATAGTGAGTTGCAAGCATCTGACTAAATTGAACATCATATTAGCGTTCAACAAACTTTGAATGCATCTTGATAACGAGAATTACATCACTTTTATCACTGCTTTAGAAGCATATAAATACAAGATGCTATCATTCAAACTGACTAATGAATCGATCTTCTTTCAGCAATATATGAATGACGTTTTATGAAACTTTCTGAACGACTTTTGTTAAGTCTATTTAGATGACATTCTCATCTATAGCAAAACAAGAAAGAAACATAGAGATCACGTCAAATTAGTATTGAAATAACTACGTGAAGCTGAACTGCAGATGAATATTCAAAAGTGCAAATTCAATGTAGAAGAGACTGTCTTTCTAGAAGTCATCGTATCAGAACTAGATCTTCGTATGAATCTCAGTAAGATGACAGTTATAGTCAGCTGAATCACTTCAATCAATCTTAAAAAAATTCAAAGCTTCGTGAGATTTGTTAACTTCTATCGTCGTTTCATTAAGAACTTCTCGAAGCTAGTCAAACCGTTTACTCAGCTAACTAGAAAGAACACATCTTTTGTATGAAACAAGATCTGTGTTCAAGTCTTTGACAATCTAAAGAAACAAGTCAGCTCAATTTCAATACTTCGTCATTTCGACTTTAAACAACAAGCTATTCTGAAAATTGATGCTTTGAACTATGTAAAAGATGAAATACTATCTCAGTACAATGATGAGAAAGTTCTTCATTCAATGATCTTCTACAGCAAAAGCATGATTTTTGCTGAAATTAATTATCACATCTATGACAAGAAACTGCTAATCATTATTTGATGCTTTGAGCACTGATAATCTGAGCTGAAATGCACTGAACTACTCATTCAGATGTTCATTGATCATCAGACTTTGAAGATCTTCATGGAAAACAAACAGTTGAGTCAATGACAAGTCAACTATCTGAACATTCTATCAGAGTTCAACTTTCAAATCATCTTTAAATCAGGCAAAATAAACAATAAAGTCAATGCTTTAATCAGAATGTCTTTAGCGAATGTCTCTGAATCAGCTCAGCGTCTTGAAGATCATTTTCAGACTATTTTGACTTTTAATAAAGTCAACGTTTTATTTGTTGAATCGAAAGCAAATCTCTATCAATGAATACATATGATCAATTAAACAGATGAGCTCTGCAGCAAATATAAACAAGCTATGAACGACAACAAGCTCAAATTTCATATCACTAAACTGAAGAACTGCAAAATCATTGATGACATTCTATTTAGAAAAGATCTACTGTGAATCTCTGAGAACATGCACACGAAATTACTACAAGAAGTGCATGATTAATCTTCAATCTCTCATCTTGACAATAAACGAATTATTGATCTAGTTCAAAGTTTCTACTATTGATCAGATCATCAAGCTACTATTTGATGATACATTCAAAACTGTCATGCTTATCAGCGAAGCAAAGTCTTTAAAAATAGCATCAATGAACTTCATCATTCTCTTTCAATTTCACAGAAACGCTGAAAAGATATAGCTATGAACTTCATCATTGAACTACTTCTGTCAGAAGACTATAACATTATTTGCACAATTATATGTCATTTCATCAAAGAATGTCACTATGTTTTCTATCAGTGAGAAGACGATAACATCTCAGTCGAAGAAACGATTTGAATCATGCTATGAAATGTCTATCAACTGCATGATTTACTCAGTTCTATTGTTTCAAACAGAGACTTTCAATTTATATCAACTATGTGAAAGAGTCTTTGCAAATGACTGAGAATCACAGCTAGTCTATTCACAGTTTATTATTCTGAGATCAACAATCAATTGAAACAAGTCAATCAAGACGTTGAATGCAAACTTAGAATCTACTGCAATTACATGCAGAACGACTGAATTAAATGAATATTTATGATGAAATTCAGCGACAATTTCAATATTTTCTCAATCACTTCAATGATTCTCTTTTACTTCAATAAAGAATTTCACTCTTGAATGAGTTTTGATTCAGATACAACTGACTATGAAATGATTCATGAACAACTTGAAGCTAGAAAGACAGATGATATTGTCATTTGAATGAAAGAACTACTGAGCTTTGATCATCAACAATTGAAAAAGATGAAGCTGATCATCGAAGTTCAAATCAATAAACATAGATGAAACATCACATATGAAGTAAATGACTGAGTTTGACTATCTTTCAGAAACGTCAAGACAACGAGACTCTGCAAAGATTTGAAAGATAAACAGCTAAACTTCTATCAAATCACTGCTAAAGTAAGTACATTCTATCATCTTCATCTATCAGTCAGCATGAAGCATCTGCATTCAATGTTCAGCTCAAAGCTACTACAATCATATTCAGAAGACTCTCTATCAGAACAGCATTCAGAATCACTCAGATCAATCACTATTGAAGATGATGAACATTGAAAGATAGATGATATATTGAACTTCAGATGCTATTGAGATTGAATACAGTACAAAGTCAAATGAAAAGATCTAGATAGAAACAACGAATGATACTATGTTGATAAAGAGAAATTCGATAACTCAGAGAAAGTTTTGAACGAATTTCATAAGCTATATTCAAACAAATCGCGCTAAATATCGAAATAACTATCAACAAAAGCAAGCAAATGAACTACATTCATGCGAACATAAATTTTCAAAGAAAGAGATAATGTTATGAGCGTATCAAGATCGATAAGACTGAACAGAGCTAGTCAATGATCTGATCGAGATCTGATCTAAATCTGACTCAGATTTGACTCAGATATGACTCAACATTCTTTTTCTTTCCCAACATTCTTTTCTTTCATCAACATTTTGTTCATCTACATCATCTTCTTTTCATGTCACAAACACATTTCTTTTAAATCTAGCGCAGTCTTTGAACATTACATAAATAGAAGCTTTTGTATCAATCTTCTTCTGTATTCTTAATATTCAGTTATAGCTATTTCTAAATATCAAGCACTATCAATTCTGATCTTCATTGATTGTATCATTTAGACACGATTCTGACATATAATGATTATGACAAAGAGACAAACTTTCAAAGAAAATATGCTAATCTCATTCAAGAAAAGAGCAAATTCAGCAAATTCTATTTGATATTTCAACGTTTGTTCTTTTATCTAAAGTATCACGAAAAGCAATTGATCATTGATTTACAAGACAAGATAGTTTATCATTTTTATGCAGCTTAAAGTAGTCAGCTGATTCAGTCAGAATCTTTCAATGAAATTTGTAGTTATCTGATTCATTTGAACAATGAGCATCAAGTCATGAATGACATCAAAGAAAAGAAATTCTTGGTCAAAGTCAGAAAGCAAGTCATCTTTGCTGAGAAATGAGATTCATTGAATCTCTATAGAAAGATCAAAGTCACTATACTTGTTGATCATTCAAAGTCGTGTGACGTGATTTTAACTAGCGTCAAAGACATCAATCTACAAGCTGAAATCTGTTTCATCTGTTACAAATCAAATCATACTTCTAGAGAGTGTTTCGATCAATTGAGAGTCAATGCATTAAAAGATGACGAGTTTGATTGATTTACATTGAACTCTAAGTTCAATTCTGATTCAAAAAACTAGCTATTTCTTCTAAAGTCATTGAAGAGATAGAAATCATATCTTTGTGCAGTCAAATTGAAGTTCTATCAAAAGAAAACTATTTTGAGAAGTCATTTTTGATCAATGCTTCTCTTATCTCTCAGAGCAATTCTTTCAGTCTTCGCTCTTTGATAAATAGTGATTTCGTCGTCTACACGCTGATACATGACAAGCTAGTCAATAAAGTATGTCAGAAACTTGAAATACAATTTATATTGCTAGCAAAAGAGAAGTTAATATGAGACTATGATGAAAAGTTAGCTAGAAAGACTATTACTCATAAGATTTTATTCAATCTCACGATCAGAAGTTATAAGAAATTAACTGTGTCAATGCTGATAACTGATATTGAGCATCATGAAGCTATATTGAGCAAACTCTGAATGAACAAAAATGAAATATTATTGAACTTGAAACATGATACTATCGTATTTTCTGATCAATTAGATACTTCTATTTCGATTTTTTCAATCTCATTAAATACAAAGCACTCAAGTTGACTGTGATCAACTTTGATCTCTTCAACAGCTTACAGCAAGACTTCTAAGATACTCAAACACTCAGTTTTATTCTTTCAGAAAGAATCATTCTTGATTTAAAACATAAACGTCATCTTTTTTCAAGCACTAGTAAAACGAAAAAAGAAGAATCAGACAGAGATTTTTGCTATGTTCATTGAAGACATCGATAGAAAAATCGTCTACAATACTCAATGCAAACTAAATGTCATAAATGTCTTTTCAGTTAATAAAATGATTTAGAATCTAGAAGATATTAAAGTCAAGCTATCATTGAAATATCAAAATTTTCTAAACATCTTTGATTGAGCTCAAGCAGACAAGCTATCGTCTCATCATTTGTATGAGCATAAGATAAAGCTTACTAGTGACGCAACGTCACTTCACTGTCAAGCATATTGAATGTCTTTCTACAAGCTTCAGAAAGTAAAGAAATATCTGAATGAGAATCTTTTTAAAGAATTTATAATTTTTAGCAAAGCTTCATATTTCTCACTTATTCTGTTCATCTTGAAAGCAAATGAAGATCTACGATTCTGAATTGACTATTGAAAGCTCAATGCTATTATCAAAAGAAATCGCTATTTTCTATCGCTCATAAATGAAGTAATTGACAAAATAGTTGATTGCAAACATCTGACTCAATTGAATATCATTTTAATGTTCAACAAACTACGAATGCATTCTGATAGTGAGAACTACACTATCTTTATTATCGCGTTAGAAGCATATAAATCAAAGATGCTATCTTTTGAACTTATCAATGATTCTGCCTCATTTCAGCAATATATGAATAATGTTCTTTAAGACTTTCTAAATGACTTTTGTCAAGTCTATCTGAACGACATTCTGATCTACAGCAAAACTCAATAAGAACATTGATAACATGTCAAAATGATATTAGATCATCTACGAGAAGCTGATCTACAAGTAGATATTTAAAAGTGTGAATTCAACGTAGAAGAAACTGTCTTCTTAAAAGTCATAGTTTCAGAACAAAGTCTTTGCATGAACTTTATCAAAGTGAAAGTTATAGTCAACTGAACTACGTTGATCAATCTAAAAGAAGTTCAGAGTTTCATAAGATTCATTAACTTCTACTGTTGTTTCATTAAAGACTTCTTGAAGCTAGTCAAATCTTTTATTCAGTTAACTAGAAAGAACACATCTTTTGTATGAAACAAAGTCTGTATTCAAGCTTTTGATGATCTAAAGAAACAAGTCAGCTTGATCTCAGTACTACGACATTTCAATTTCAAATGACAAGCTATTCTAGAAATTAATGCATCTGACTACGTCAAAGATGAAATTCTATCACAGTACAATGATGAGAAAGTTCTTCACTCAGTAGCTTTCTACAGCAAGAGCATGATTCTCACTGAATGCAATTATCATATCTATGACAAGAAATTACTAATCATTATTCAATGTTTCAAACATTGAAGACTTAAGCTTAAATGCACTGAAATATTCATTCAGATATTTATCAATCATCAAACTTTGAAGATCTTCATGAAAAATAAACAGTTGACTTGATATCAAGTCAATTATCTAGACATTTTATTTGAGTTCAACTTTCAGATTATATTTTGATCAGACAAAATAAACACTAAAGTTGATGCTTTAATCAGAATGTCTCTGATTAACGTCTCTGAATCAACTCAGCGTACTGAAGATCACTATCAGATCATTCTGACATTTGATAGAGTAAATATTCTAACTATCGAATCTGAAGTTGATCTTTATCAGTGAGTAAAAGATGTCAACAAGACAAATGAGCTTTGCAATGAGTATAAACAAGCTATAAGAGAAAACAAGCTCAAGCTACATAGCATTGAATTGAAGCATTGCAAGATCGTTGACGACGTTCTGTTCAGAAAAGATTTACTATGAGTTTCTGAGAAAATGCATACGAAATTGCTAAAGAAAATTCATGATCAGTCTTTCATCTTTCACTCTGACAATCAAAGAACTATTGATTTAGTTCAACGTTTCTACTATTGATCAGATCATCAAGCAACGATTAAATATTACATTCAAAACTATCATGTTTGTTAACGAAGTAAAACATCTAAAGATAGCATCAATGAACTTCTTCATTCTCTTTTGATTTCACAGAAATGTTGAAAAGATATAATTATGAACTTCATCACTGAGCTATCTTTATTGAAAGATTATAACATCATTTGCACAATCATATGTCATCTCATCAAGAAACATCACTATATTTTCTATCATTGAAAAGACGATGACATCTCAGTCAAAGAAACGATTTGAATCATGTTATGAAACGTCTATTAACTTCATGATCTATTTAGTTCTATTGTTTCAAACAGAGACTTTCAATTCATATCAATTATGTGACAAAGTCTTTGCAAGTAACTAAGAATCACGACTAATTTATTAACAATTTATTATTTTAAGATCAATGATCAATCAAAATGAGTTAATCAAGATGTTAAATGCGAATTAAGAATCTACTGTAACTACATGCAGAACGACTGAGCAAAATGACTTTCAATGATGAAATTCAGCGAAAATTTCAATATCTTCTTGATCATCTCAATAATCTCATTCTACTTCAATAAAGAGTTTCACTCTTGAATGAGTTTCGATTCAGATACAACTGACTATGAGACAATTTGCAAACGTTTTGAAGCTAGAAAAGTCAACGATATTGTCATTTAAATGAAAGAGCTTCTTATCTTCAATTATCAGCAATTGAAAAAGATGAAGCAGATCATTGAAGCTCAGATCAATAAACATAAATGAGATGTCATTTATGAAGTAAATGACTGAGTTTGATTATTCTCTAGAAACATAAAGACAACTAGATCATGTAAGAATTTGAAAGATAAACAGCTAGAATTTTATCAAATCACTGTCAAAGTTGAAATCTTCTATCATCTTCATTTATCAATAAGCATGAAGCAGCTGCATTCAATGTTCAGTTCAAAGCTATTATGTTCTTGTCTTGATGATCTTTTATCAGAACAGCATTCAGAATCATCTAGATTTCTCACTATTGAAAATGATGAGCATTGAAAGATAGATGACATTTTGAACTCTAAACGCTATCAAGATTAAATATAATACAAAGTCAAATGAACAAGACTAGATCGAAACAATGAATGATACTATGTCAACAAAGAAGAATTTAAGAGCTCGAAAGAAGTTCTAGTTGAATTTCATAAGCTTTATTCAGACAAGTTACACTAAATTGAAAAACAGCAAAAAAAAATTGCGTTTCATTTGTTTTATTCATACGAACATGAATTTTCGAAGAGAAAAGTAATGTTACGAATGTGTCAGAATTGATTAAAGCTAGTCAATGATCTAGTCAAGATCTGATCTAGATCTGACTCAGATTTGATTCAGATATGACTCAGCATCTTTTTTCTTTTCTAGCATTTTCTAATCAGCTTTTATTGTCTTCTAGACAAACACACTTCTTTGTGTTATGAGTGATTAACAGATTTCTATAACAAACACATTTCTTTGTGTTGCAAACATCTTTTAAATCAACATCTTTCTTGTGTTTCAACACGTCTTCTTTGAGACTAGCGTCGATCTGAGTAACTACTATATAGAGCATGTTCTTCTTGTCTTTTGTATCTTCTTTCTTCTGTATTCTTAAAGTCTTAGTTATAACTATCTTTATAAATCAAACATTCTAGTCACGCACGCACTCTGATTAGTTTCTAGACATGATTTCAACAGACATCTTCAAATAAAAGATGTTGCATTAACTGCAATGAAAATCATGAACTCTGAAGATGCATCTGTCTCAAATGATGACAGCAAATAAAACAAGCATTTGAAATTTATAAAAACAAATCATTCAGATATTCAGAAGCATTTAAATACAATTGCACATTCTTGCAATTCTTGAACTCTTTGCTGTTTTCAAGCTTTGTAGATTCAATGAACTCTTTAAGTTCAATGAACTCTTTGAATTCAATGAACTCTTTGAAGTTCACGAACTATTTCAGTTCAATGAACTCGTCAAGCTCAACAACAGTTGTGCTGAAAACACGCAGTCTAGTCACTCATGAATTAACATGACAGATGATAAAAGTCAAGAAAAGACGTGTTGATCATTTCTCTTGTGTGAATAGTGACTTAAATGAGACGTTGCTCAAGCAGAGTCAGAAATGACAAATCAGAAAACAAGATAAATTCATGATGATTAAAAGCATTTAAAGAGTCTTTTCTTCACAAAGTCAACAACAGCTACAAATAACTTTATGATAAAACAATCTTTTCTACAAATACTGCAGTACAACATCAGAAAATCATTGAAAATTCAGAAATCATTTCTAATCAACAGAAAAGTTCGTGATTTCAACATCATAGTCATACAGAAGCAAAGTTGCAACATTAATGATATTCAATCATTTAACTCAGCTCACAACTTCTTTTATCTAGTGAAAAACACATCATCACAATTAAGAACATGCATGTATGTGAATAAATGCTTAAAACTCAATTAATGAATGATAAAAACAGCTGAATCAGACATTTGCTTAATTAAAATATTAACTCACAATACAAATAATGAAATGCAGACGTTGCAACTTATAAACATTTACAATTTATGTTCACTGTTTTCTACATTTACAAAGAGATTTTCAATCATTTCTTGCTTAAGCAAGTTATTCAAAGATAATTGCAAATAACTGATCATGAAAGATTTCAATTTACATCATTCTCATTGAAAAAAATGAAGATGCTTCACTTGATACACAGTGATCAACAGTTTACTTGACGTTATTACTAATGCTAAGCTGAAATTATTGCTGAAATCAGACATTATTACTTGCAAGATTTACAATCAGTTTACAACTATTAATTTAGTTTTTAGCAGCAAGAAAATACAGTTCATAACATGCAAATGCAAAATATGCATTGATTTGCATTAAGAATTGAATCATCTTTCAATTGTCACAAAACTTTGTTTATAAACAACTTCAGTACAATTTTCAACTCAATAACTATGAAAGAAAATGAACATAAAAGCATTAAATGCATATTTGCATATGCATCTTTCGTCAAATTGTTCTTTGAACAGCAAGATGATGATAAATGAAAGAATGTGCAAAGTTATCAAGACATTACAGAAAATCATTGAGAAATTTATTTTCTTGACAAAGTCATCAAATTAAGCAAAGAATTTCTGAAATTCAAACTGCTCAAAGATAGTAATAAAATCAAAATGATTGCAAATTATATGAAAAATACAGAATACATTAAATGCGTGAAATGAATATTTGAAATATAATGATCATAAAAACAAGATCATTTAACAAGCGAAGCGCGCACATTTCAGATTATAAATGCATGAGCTGAATGATGCACTTAAGTTGATATGATGCTTTGCAAAATGAGTCAGAATCGAAAGTCAACTATTTAAAAAACTTTCTCAGTTTTCATTATTAAAGTAAAGTAACATTGATCAAATAACAATGATGTTCAAGAAAAAAATCGAGATATTGCAAGAAAAATTCTTCTTTTCATTCTTTCAAATAAATGTTAATGACATTGCAAACTCATTTATATTCTTGACAGTATCATCTGATTTACACATTTCAAAAAATAAAGTGAGACAAATAATCAAAAGAATAAAAGCAAATAAAGCATCAGATGTTTCAAACATTTTGAACAGAATGTTGCAAACAAATCTTGCAAAATTAATCTTAATATTAATGAGTTTATTTAATGCATGTGTAATACATAAATATCATTTAAAACAATTCAAAAAGACTCAAATGATAGTATTATGCAAATCAAAAAAGAGTGATTATATTAATTTAAAAACATATTAACTCATTGCTTTGCTTGATATCATGAACAAAGTTCTGAAGTTGATCATGATTAAAAGATTAAGTAATATAACTAAGATTCATCACATGCTATCTGATGCTCAAATGAAAGTAAGATGCAAATAATTCATGATCTCAATATTAAATTTACTAGTAGATCAGATTCACATAATATGAGACTGCAAAATCAAATATGTAATATTCATGCTAAGTTTAAATGTTGTTAAAACATTTAATTAAGTCTTGCATATCAGACTTCTGCATACTTTGAAAATGAAAAGAATTTCAAACTATATAATCAAATGAGCATGCAGCTTTCTTAAAAATCAAGAAACATCATTGAGATTCAATAAGCAAATGAATGACATGCATGAAATAAATGCAGACATATCACAAAGATCTTTCATTTTATTGATTCTTTTTCTATTTTTCAACGCAAGTCTGATTAAAAAGTGCAAAGCATTGAAAATTAAGATCAAAGTACTTGACTTTGTAAATGACATTAACATTCTAACATACAATAAATTCATTAAAGAAATTTGCAAAACATTGAGTAAAATGCATGATGTTTACACAAAATGAGTTTACACTCATGACATAACATTTGCATCAGAAAAGTATAAATTTATGTACTTCATCAGAAAATCAAAAAGATTTGACATGATGATTAACATACAAATAGAAAGCTCAATTATTAAGTTAAAATCAAACATGTAAGTTTTAAAAGTACAACTGAATACAAAATTGTAATGAAATGCACATCTTCATCAAATTAAAGTGAATCACGTCACATGAATGCTAACACTTAGTCAATTTAAGATCTTCATATGAGAAGTAATTTTTACAAAAGCAAAACAAATATACTCAATAATAGTAAAATCAGAAATTGCATTCAAAGCATCAGTTTGACATCAGCAAGAAAAAGAGAAAAAGCTGTCAGATAAAGAATGCAAACTTGAAACATTACAAAATCAAATTTTGCATCATGTTGCAAAGATGTTTAAAAGAATAAGCATTAAGATTCTGAAAGTAGAAATGTACACAAGCTCATTGCATGTTCATTTGAACATGTTATAAAACAAGATAACGTTACATAATTAAGTCAATAATTATATGCAGAAAATCAAATAAATATGCAAATTGATATGTGTTTATTTGATGAATGTTAATCACATCATGTCTTACTTTTTTATCATTAAGAAAGTGATGCTTTTGAATAAATCAATTCAAGAAAATGTGAAAATACAGTTAAAATGCAAGTGATTAATTCTCGCTGCAATGATTTCAACTAGTGATAGTATTGCAATAGCACAGTATTACAGAAGTTAATGAAAGCAATGATGAAAAAAATATAGAAAATGCATTGCAAATGTTTACATCATCTCAACATAAAGATTGCATCTGTTCAATAAGATGATAAAGATGTGAAATGATTTTTAAAAGATTAAAAGTATTCTCATTATTTACATCAAAATTGAATGCATAAATTTGAATGTTTATTTGCATTTTAAAAATGTTTCAGATGCAGATAGTGCATGATGCAACTGTGATTGAAATCATCAAATGATAAAACATGTACTTATGCATTGCTTAAACTGATTGCATTTGCAATCAAGAATGCTATGAAACATTGACTTTTTAAACTATCAAATAATCATTGCTATCATGAAGAGTTTCAGAACAGTTGCAAGAATGATGATGAAAATGAAGCTTTTGAAGCAATTTAAAATGATTAAGTCATTCATTTTCTAACATGCAATCAACGTAAACTAATTTGATACATAGTTTCATAATGATAGTTTCAACTGCATGAAGCAATTGTATGAACAGCAATAAATAATAATAAATTTATACACTTTTGTAACATTGATTAAGTTGATTCATGAGAAACTCTATGCTATTTATATTAAGTGAACAAAACTCTCTGAAATAAAAAATCACTCACTGTTCATACAACTGCTTCACGCAGTTGAAACTATCATTATGAAACTATGTATTAAATTAGTTCATGTTGATTGCACATTAAAGAATGAGTGACTTAGTCACTTTAAATTGTTTTAAAAGCTTTGTTTTCATCATCATTTTTGCAGCTGTTCTGAAACTCTTTGTAATAATAATAATTATTTAATAGTTTAAAAAGTCAATGTTTTATAACATTTTTAATCGCAAATGCAATCAGTTCAAGCAATGCATGAATACATGTTTTATCATTTGATGATTTTAGTTGCAATAACATTATATATTATCTGTGTTTGAAATGTTTTTGAAGTGCAAATAAACATTCAAATTTATGCATTCAATTTTGATGTAAATGATAAAAATACTTTCAACTTTCTGAAAATTATTTTGCATCTTTATTATTTTGTTGAACAAATGCAATCTTTGTATTAAAATAACATGAATATTTGCAATGTGTTTCTTATATTTTTTTCATCATTGTTTTCACTGATTTTTGTGATATTATGTTATTGCAATGCTGTCACTAGTTGAAATCATTGCAGCAAGAATTAATCACTTGCATCTCAACTGTATTCAGTTTTCACATCTTCTTAAATTAAATTATTCAGAAGCATTACTTTTTTGATGATGAGAAAGTGAAAGATGATGTAATTGATACTCATCAGATGAACATGTATCAATTCACATGTTTATTTAATTTTCTGCATACAATTATTAATTTAACTGCATAACATGATTTTATTTTGCAACATGTTCAAATGAACATGCAATGAGCTTGTATACATTTCTACTTTCAAAGTTTCAATGCTTACTCTTTTGAACATTTTTGCAACATGATACAAAGTTTAATTTTATAATGTTTTAAGTTTGCATTCTTTGTTTGACAGCTTTCTCTCTTTTTCTCACTTATGTCAAACTGATGCTTTAAATGCAATTTCTGATCTTATTACTGCTGAGTATATTTATCTTGCTTTTGTGAAAATTGTCTTTCATTTAAAAACTTCAAGTCAATTAAGTTTTTTTGTTTTTTTATTTCTTCATTAAGTGCAGTCTATGACTATGACACTGTCTAGACGCTGTATGTATGCTAAGTTACATGTAAGCTGATCAAAGTCGCTGCTTTATATCTTCTCGTTGATCAATCACATCGATAGTTTGTGCATACAAGCGCTTTCTCTCAACTCTTGTCATCGTACTCTCGTTTTTCTTTGTTTCTTCGCACTCTTCGCGTTCTACTCTTTCGTTTCTAATAGTCATTTTCTCGTTGCAATTCGAGTATTTTTCAAATACTTTAATGTTGCAATTCTTTCAATTTTGATGATGAACAGTGTCAATATAGTGTCTGTGTTTTTGAGCTGAGCTTTTTCCTTAAGCTTTATCTGCTCTGCTCTATAATGTCTGCAGTTCAGCAGTAAATGCTTCGACGTTTGCCTTGCATTGCATGTTTCATAGCATTTGTTCGAATTATTCTCTGATAATCGATGCAAATAGCTCTTGAAATAGTCATGTCTCATTTTCAGCTGAATAAAGATTGAAAACGTTAGTCTATCAATTTTTCTCATCTCTTTTAGTGATTTATGACATAGATTCACATTCGATATGTGCTTTCGATACTGGTTTCCCTTCTTGATGCTGCTTTTCCAGACATTTAATCATTGTAATTTCGCCTCTTTGCAAATTTGCTTTTTGACGAAGCTTATGATGATTGCTTTCGTGTTGTCGATAACTGATAATTCTTGAGCAGCGCTTTTGATCAATTGATCTGCTTTTTCGTTCCCAATAATGCTCTTGCGACTCGATATTCACTGTATGCGAATTTGACACTGATTCTGACGTAAATTGATCAAGTTTTGTCGTATGTCATTGAATAACTTCGCATTGACGTTGCTCTTTGCGTTTAGTCTTTGCAAAGTCATTTGACTGTTCATATACACTCAAATTTCGCTGTTTTTGAGTGAAGTCAATTAAGTGCTAGCATTCATGTAATGTGATTTACTTCAATTTGACAAAAATGTGCATTTTATTGCAATTTCATGTTCAATTGTACTTTTAAAACTTGCACATCTGATTTTAAATTAATAACTGAACTTTCTATTTATATGCTAGCTGTTATGTCAAATATTTTTGATTTTCTGATAAAATGTATAAATTTATACTTTTCTGATGCAAATGTTGCTGCATCATGCATGTGAACTCATTTTACATAAATATCATGCACTTTGCTCAATGTTTTGCACATTTCTTCAATGAATTTATCATGTGCTAGAATGTTAATGTTATTTATGAAGTCAAGCACTTTAATCTTAATTCTTAATGTTTTATACTTTTTAATCAGATTTACATTGAAAAATAGAAAGAAAATTGATGAAATGAAAAATCTTTGTGATATGTTTGCATTTATTTTATGCATATCACTTATTTACTCATTAAATCTCAGCAATGTTTCTTGATTTTCAAGAAAGCTGCATGCTCATTTGATTATATAATTTGAAGTTCTTTTCATTTTTAAAGTATGCAAAAGTCTAACATGTAAAACTTGATTAAATACTTTAATGATGTTTAATCTTAGCATAAATGTTACATATTTAATTTCACAGTCTCATATTGTGTGAATCTGATTTACTAGTAAATTTAATGTTGAGATCATGAATTGCTTGTATTTCACTCTCATTTGAGCATCAGATAGCATGTGATGAATCTCAGTTATATTACTTAATCTTTTAATAATGATCAACTTCAGAACTTTGTTCATGATATTAAGCAAAGTAATGAGTTAATATGTTTTTGAATCAATATAATCACTTTTCTTTAATTTGTATAATACTATCATTTAAGTTTTTTTGAACTGCTTCAAATGATATTTGTATATTACATATGCATTGAATAAATTCATCAATATTGAGATCAATTTTGCAAAATCTGTTTTCAGCATTCTGTTTAAAATGTTTGAAATATCTGATGCTTTGTTTACTTTTACTCTTTTAATTATTTATCTTACTTCATTTTCTGAAATGTGTAAGTTAAATGACATTGTCAAGAATATAAATAAGTTTGTAATGTTATTAATGTTTATTTAAGAAAGTGAAAGAAAGAATTTTTCTTGCAATATTTCGATTTTTTTCTTGAACATTATTGTCATTTGATCAATGTTGCTTTGCTTTAATAATAAAAACTGAGAAAGTTTTTTAAATAACTGACTTTCAATTTTGATTCATTTTGCGAAGCATCATATTGACTTAAGTGCATCACTCAACTCATGCATTGTTATGAGCATGCTCAGTCTTTTACTGAGACGTGTGTTCTCGAAGCAAGCCTAGACTCTATTGAGTCTAGCGCTTCTCTTTCTTCTGTACATATAGTCTTTGCATCTCAATAGATCTTGCTCTTTAGCTTTGAATTCTCATTTACCTGATTTATTCTTCGTTTACCTATATTTCTATGACTTGCTCTAGACATGATTCTAACATTATTCAAAGCTTGATACATATCACATGACAGTGATTCACTTTCTAGTTGAGTCAATTTTTGCAGCTCTACGATCGAAAGCAGAAGCTCTGCTACAGACGTGTATTAAACGTGAAGACAACAGTTGATCTCTTTACTGAGCTCGTCATTGCACAGAAGAAGCTCTGTAACGCGTTGCAGACGTGAATTGATCTCTCGATCAATCTCTTGACTGAGCTCATCATTGAATGAACAGAACAAGTTCTATTGAACGCGATAGACATGAACAAAACAAGCTCTATCGAACGCGATAAACATGAACGAAACAAGCTCTATCAAATGCAATAGACGCGATCAGAACAAATTCTACTACATGCATGTAGTAGACATGAACGAAACAAGCTCTATTGAACGCGATAAACACGAACGAAACAACTCTGCTACATGCGTGTAGTAAACATGAATCGAAGACAACGATTAATCTCTTGATTAAGTCAATCAATGAACAGAACAAGTTCTACTACATGCGTGTAGTAGACACGAACGAAACAAGCTTTATCAAACGCGATAGACATGAACGAAACAACTCTGCTACATGCGTGTAGTAGACATAAATCAAAAGAAAATGATTGATCTCATTGACTGAGCTCATCACTCAATAGCTAGTCTGCTTGAAAGACACGAATCGACAGTGAGTCTGCTTTAAAAACGCGTTCAATATTGATCTCTTGATCGAGTCAGTCACTCAATGTTATGAACATGCCTGAATCGATCAGAGTTCAGATTTAACTCTAATCAATTTGATTAAAGCAAGTCATGACGCTATGCCTAGTTTGAATCTAGCGCATCTCTTCAAGTCATTCTCAGCACTTCTTTTCGTTGTTCAGCACTTTCTTCATTCATGTCTTTCATCATTCTTTTAAACAAACACATCTGACATATTACATCACATCTGTATCGAGCCTAGCGCAGCCTCAAGCCATTATTTATAGAAGAGCTTGCACTCTTTCTCTTCTGTATTCTTAATGTCTTGTTATAGCTATTTCTAAAGAGCAATACATACATATCAGTCTTGAGTCTCTTTGATTGAATGATCTAGACATGATTTCAACATTACATTAAGAATCTTGTTTATCATATGATACAGATACTCATTACTCGTTCAATATACTCGTTTAAACAGATCGAGTCTAAAGAAATTTATTTATCTGATGATCAACGCAATCGAAAGACAGAACAACACTAGAAGATCTATAGAATCAACAGCGAGATTGATTGAATTGCTAGACGACTTACAGCTCATTAAGTATGCATCGTTCATCTCGATTAATAGAATCAGCGATAAAGAATCTTCATTGATTGCTAGAGAATCAAATCAATCAAGAGAATCAATCAACTTTCAAATCAAACAACAAAAACAACTTCATCTTCTATTGTCGAGCATTGCTCTTCGCTCAATCTCTTTCTTTTAAAAACACTCATTCAATTCAATCTCTTCTTTCTTTCTCATCATGTCTTGTTTCTTCAAAGAGTGTTTTGAAGCTTCATTCTTCATTGTTGAAGATAATGACTCATTCGCTGAAATCATAACATCTTCTATGACTATGAAAGCTTTGAAGAAACGATGCGAAGAGCTGAAAGCTAGACTACAAGCTAGAGAAATTACCTCGTCATCGTCAATCTACTCTGAGCATTCTAGATTTCAGAAAATACTCAATTCTTCATTGTTCACTGATGAAAAGAATTCTATCTGAAAGAACTGATATGAAAAAGTTCAGAACAAGCTGAAAATCAACGTTGATCTCTTTTCAAGTGAACGAGTCAAGCTGAGCTACGTACATTTCAGATTATTCAATGATGCAGCTGAAATCACTCAGTCAAGACGCGAACGTGACTGTTTCAACTCATACAAGATTGTTGATGAGCTTTTGAAAGAGCTAGCTCAGTTGTTTGATGATTTAAATAAAGAAGTCAACTTTCGTAGAAACTACTACAACTTGATTCAAGAACAGAAGAAATTCGACGAGTTTTATACTCAATTTCAACAACTATTCTTCTATCTAGACTATCAAGAAAAACAGCTGATCATTGATCTAAAGAATAAAATAAACTCTCGACTTCAATTCGCTTGAATAACTCAATTGATTCAACTCAGTACTCTGAAAGAAATTCATTTCTATCTCATTTGATTGAATAATGATCAATGAGCTATTCAAGAGATCAAGAATAAAGAAGCAATGATCAAAGCTCAAACAACTAAACAAATCATCTTCGCTGAGAAATCAATCAAAGCTACTTGTAGAATTATAGAAATGAAGATGACTGATCAGTCAAAATCACGCGACGCTGTTTTGACTAGCGTCAAAGAAAATGACTTACTAAACGAAAACTGCTTTTTATGTCATAAGTCTGATCATACTTCTAAAGAGTGCTTGAATAGATCTTTCAGAATTAACGCATTAAATGACGAGTTTGATCATTCTTTGAACTTCAATTCAGAGTCTAATTCAAAAAACTAATCATCTTTTTCAAAGTCATTGAAGAGATAGAGATCATTTCTTTGTGCAATCTAATCGACGAAATTTCATCTATTGAAGAAAACTACTTCGAAAAGTCATTTCTAGTCGATGTCACTCTATTCTCGCAAGGCGAATTCTTTAAGCTACGACCTCTGATAGATAGTGACTCGACGATCTACATCTTGATTCATACAAAGCTAGTCGATCAAATATGTCAGAAGCTCGAAATTTAACTCATATGACTAGCTAAAGAGAAGTTAATAAGAGAATATGACGAAAAGCTGACGAAGTAGATCATTACTCATAAAATTCTACTCAATCTCACAGTTGAAAGTCATAAGAAATTGACTGTTTCAATGTTAATAACTGATATAAATCATCATGACGTCATATTAGAAAAGTTCTGAATGAACAAAAATGAAATACTACTAGATATGCGAAACGATGTTATCGTTTTTTCAAATCAATTAGAAGCTCTCATTTCTGTTTTTTCAATGTTAGTCAGAGCTTCACACTCAAAATGATCATGATCATCAAATTTTTCTATCAGTTCAGCTTTCAAAGTGCTTCAATGATTTGCTTCTACTACTTCAAAAAAGAACTTTTCTATGTTCAGTGTGAAAGCTGCATCTTTTCATGCATTGATTAAATGATCAAAGAAGAATTGCATCGAGATTTTCGCTATGTCGATCGAAGATATTGATAGAAAAATAGTTTACAACACTCAATGCAAACTGAACGTTCTAGACGTCACTTTCATTGATGCATCAACTCAAAATCTAGAAGACATCAAAGTCAAGCTATTTTTAAAATATCAGAATTTTCTTGACGTGTTTGATCGAGCTCAAGTCGATAAGCTATCATCTCATCATTCATATGATCATAAGATAAAACTCACTAACGATGTCACTTCTTCTAGATGTCGAGCTTATTAAATGTCACTTTACAAGCTTCAGAAGATCAAAGAATATCTGAACGAAAATCTGTCAAAGAATTTTATTACTTCTAGCAAGATCTCATATTTCTCACTCGTTCTATTCACTCTGAAGATCAATGATGATCTTCGCTTCTGTGTCAACTATTGAAAGCTCAATGTCATTATCAAAAGAAATCGCTACTCTCTATCGCTCATAAATGAGATGATTGACAAAATTGTTGACTGCAAGCATCTGATTCAACTGAATATAATTTTCGCTTTCAACAAACTTTGTATGCATCTCGATAGTAAGAACTATACGATCTTCATTATTACTCTAGAAGTGTACAAATCAAAGATTCTATCATTTGAATTAACAAATGATTCTGTCTTGTTTCAGCAATATATGAACGATATTCTATGAGACTTTCTAAATGACTTTCGCCAAGCTTATTTAGATGACATTCTCATATACAGCAAGACTCAAAAGAAGCATAGACAACATGTCAAGATGATACTAGATCGTCTACAAGACGCTGATTTGCAGATAGATATTTGAAAGTGCGAATTCAACGTAGAAGAAACAGTCTTCTTAAAAGTCATAGTATCAGAACAAGATCTTTGCATGAATTCTATCAAAGTGAAAGTTATAGTCAATTGAGCTACATCTACTAATCTAAAAGAGATACAAAACTTCGTTGACTTCGTCAATTTCTATCAACGTTTCATCAAGAACTTTTCGAAACTAGTCAAGTCATTCACTCAGCTGACTTGAAAAGACACGTCTTTTGTTTGAAACGAAGTCTGCGTAGAAGTCTTTGACAATCTAAAGAAGCAGATCAGCTCGATCTCAGTTCTGCGTCATTTCAATGTCAAACATCAAGCTATTTTGAAAATCGATGCATTCAACTATGTAAAAGACGACATACTATCTCAGTACAATGACGAGAGTGTGCTTCATTCGATAGTCTTTTATAGCAAGAGCATGATTTCAGCAGAATGCAATTATCACATCTATGACAAGAAATTGCTAGCTATCATTTGATGCTTCGAACACTGATGATTTGAACTAGAAGATACTGAACTATCTATTCAGATGTTTACTGATCATCAGACTTTGAAGATCTTTATGAAAAACAAACAGCTGACTTGATGACAAGCGAACTATCTGAATATTCTATCAAAGTTTAACTTTCAGATTATCTTTCGATCAGGCAAAATAAACATCAAAGTCGATGCTTTAACTAAAATGTTGATGATCAATAGTTCTAAATCAGCTAAAGACATGAATGATCATTTTCAAACTATACTGATCTTGAATTAAATAAACGTTCTATTGATTGAGTTTGAAATCGAATCTGAATACGAGACTAATCTCTATCAACGCGTACATCTAGTCAATCAGAAGAATGAACTATGCAATGAGTATCAACAAGCTATGAACAAAGATGAACTGAAGCTTCATGACATGAAGCTAAAGAATTGTCAAATCATTGACAAAGTTTTATTCAAAAAGAGTTTACTATGAATGTTGAAACAAATGCATACGAAATTGCTTTGAAAGATTCACGATCAATCATCAATCTTGCACTCTGACATTAGATGAATGATTGATCTAGTTTAACGCTTCTACTATTGATCAGATCATCAAGCAACTATTCAACAATACATTCAAAACTGTCATGTTTATCAACGAAGCAAAGCATCTTGAGATGATACAAATGATTTGCTTCAGTCTTTATTGATTTCTCAACAGCGTTGACAAAATATAGCTATGAACTTCATCACTGAGCTATCTCTATCGAAAAACTATAACGTCATTTGCATAATCATATGTCATCTCTTCAAAGAACGTCACTATGTTTTCTGTCATTGAGAAGACAATGACATCTCAATTGAAGAAACAGTATGAATCATGCTATGAAATGTCTATTGACTTCATGATTTACTCAGTTCTATCGTTTCAAATAGAGACTTTCAGTTCATATTGATTATGTGACAAAGTCTTTGTAAACGACTAAAGATCAAAGTCAATCTATCAACAGTTTATCATTCAGAGATCGATGATCAGTTGAAACAAGCTAATCAAAATGTTGAACGTGAACTTTGAATTTACTGCAATTACATGCAGAATGATTGAGCTAAATGACTTTTAATGATGAAATTCAGTGATAATTTCAATACATTCTTGACTATCTCAATGATCTCTTTCTACTTCAATAAAGACTTTCACTCTCGAATGAGTTTCAATTCAGATACGACTGATTACAAAATGACTCGTCAACATATTGAGACTAGAAAGATTGATGACATTGTCATTCAAATGAGCGAACTTCTTATCTTTGATCATCAACAATTGAAAAAGATCAAGCAAATCACTGAAGTTCAGATGAACAAGCATAAACGAGACGTCATTTATGAAGTAGATGATCAAGTTTGATTAGTCTTTGAAAACATCAAAATCACTAAATCATGCAAAGATTTGAAAAACAAGCAGCTCAATCTCTATTCAATCACAGTCAAAGTTGAGATCTTCTATTGTCTTCAGCTATCTAAAAGCATGAAGCATATACATTTAGTGTTCAGCTCAAAGTATCTATAATCTTCATCAAATGATCTTTTATTGAAACAACACTCTGAGCTCTCTAGATCAATAATCATTGAAGAGAATGAAGAGCACTGAGAAGTAGACGATATATTGAACTTCAGACAATATAGAGAAAGACTACAATACAAGGTCAAATGAATCGAGATAAATCATGACGACGAATGATACTATGTTGATAAAGAGAAATTCGATGACTCGAAGAAAGTTCTGAACGAATTTCACAAGCTATACTTGAATAAGTCGCACTAAATTGAAAACACGATGAATTTTTTTTGCTTTTATTTCTTTTCTATTCATGCAAACATGAATGTTCAAAGAAAGAGATAATGTTATGAACATGTCTGAATCAATCAGAGTTCAGATCTAACTCTAATCAATTTGATTAAAGCAAGTCATGACGCTATGTCTAGTTTGAATCTAGCGCACTTCTTCGAGTTATTCTCAGCACTTCTTCTCATTGTTCAGCACTTTCTTCATTCATTTCTTTCATCATTCTTTTAAACAAACACATTTGACATATTACATCACATCTGTATCGAGTCTAGCGCAGCCTCAAGTCATTATTTATAGAAGAGCTTGCACTCTTTCTCTTCTGTATTCTTAATGTCTTGTTATAGCTATCTTTAAAGAGCAATACATACATATCAGTCTTGAGTCTCTTTGATTGAATGATCTAGGCACGATTTCAACACTTGATAGCTAGTCTGCTTGAACGACACGTTTGATAATGAGTCTGCTTTAATGACAAATCACTCAATTCAGCAACGAATCATCTTTTACTCATATCTTCTACAATTTATCTCTATTCACGACATTGACAACAATAGCAAGATGATATGTACTGAGAACAGAATGAAATGTATACTATATGTCTCAAGACAGAAAATGAAACATATACTATATGTCTGAAATCACGAAGATATGAGCTGAAACTCGTTCATCGCTGAATATTTGAAGCTGAATAGAAAAAAGACTGCTTGAATGACAAGTGTCATGATTCTAGTCTTGTCAGACTCAGTCTTCTAGCCTTGTCAGATTTATTCTTGCTTCGTCATCTTAACTAGTCTCTATTGAGTCTAACGTCGACTGAGAAACACACATATGTAGTCAGCTTCTTTTCTGTAGCTATCTTTCTTTCTTAGAATTTATCTTCTAGTTAAATGACACTCATATTAACTCGCTCTATGCTGGTTTCTAACATTAGATAAATGCTCATCAATTACTCTGCTATCAATGAATAGACGATACGAAACAATCTATTCAGTAAGGAAAATTTGCAAGAGATTCTTCAAATTTGCATCATCATCATTTTAGATCGCAAGAAATTCTTCGATTCTACATTTATTTTCATCATTTTATCTGCAAGAAATTCTTCGAATATTACAATCAGCTATTATCAGAAAATTCACAAGAGCCTCTTTGAATTTGCATCAAATCAAAACATCAACTCTTCATTTATCTTTACCTCAACAACTTCTATTTACTATCATCATGACATGTGACGTCAAGTCAGTTGAGTCTTGAACAGCTCATCTGCTTAGAAGCACTGTCAATAGAAGAGTCTCACTTCTACTCATCAATGTCTCAGTTGAGGTTGAAGAAGCTACAACATCATGAGACATAAAGAACAAGAAACAATTGTATCAATGAGTTGCAAATCAGCTCGATCAGATTATCAATATGCTGAACGAGCTTCAAAGTCAGCGAGATCTGACTTTACAGCTCAACGAGTACTGAATTCTCGTACAAGATGATCACAAAAAGAGAGCGAAACAACTAAAAGTCGCTTTTGAAAAGAATGATGAGCTAGAAGAAAAGATCAATCAGTTACAAAGCGAGCAATTGAACTTTAAAGCGAAACAACGTCAAGCTGATCGATTTATGCCTCGTCAAGAGACTCAGTCAGTCGAGCATCAAGTCAATCAGAAAGAGATCTCATCAATTTCTGAAGTCAATCAACGTTCTCGAAGCTCACGAAAGTCATTCACTCTATTCAATAACGAGAATGATCATCACAAGTCAATCAAATTTCCGAATTCATCTATCTTCATCGACACAGATGAATCTACTTGAAAGAGCTGAATCATCAAGATATCTGACAAGCTCGATGTCAACGCGAATCATTACTCTATCGAAAAGCTTCGTATCGTCTATGTAACATTCAGACTAGATGACGATGCTAACGAGCAGATCTATGCAAAACGTCGTATCAATGCTCTCTCACTTTATCTATCACTGACGAAACTGCTGAAACATTTGAACGAAATATATGATGATCAGAATAGAAATTGAAAGTGTCGTCGCGAATACAATGCATTGAAGCAGAGCAATAAGTTGTTCAGCTTCTTCTACTTTGAATTCACAAAGATATTTAGCTTTCTTGACTACGATGATTGAACTCTGATGAACGATCTACAGAATAAAATCAACAATCATCTTCAGAACGCGTTGTCAGTTTGCCTCATAGAGTTTAACTCGCTTGATAAGCTCAAGACTTTTCTTCAAAGAATGAATAATAAACAACGAGTCAATTATCAGCTACATGACGAGCAATAAACAGTCAAATCAGTAGCAGCTTCGAAAAAACGTTTTGTTTCTTCGTCGACATCAGCATCAGTCTCAACTACTAGCTATGTTCGACTTGCTACTTTTTTCACTCTCGAACCTGAATGATCAAGAATGTCAATCATCTGCTTCAACTGCAAAGTATCGAATCATCTTTCAAAGAACTGTTCTCAGCTGAAGACTAGTACTTCATCATCTCATGCATTCATCTCTTGTCTCAATGAGATCATCATGTTGAAAGAAGAGAAGAAATTATTTACAGAGAAATCGAAGAATGAGGCAAAAAACTAGTGACTTTCATCAAAGACGTGATGAAAGATGTGTTAATTTCTTCAACAATGAGCAGCTCAGATGATCTCTTTGCTTCGAAATCTTTGACTACTGAATTTGTACTATCTAGCAATGAAATTAGTTACTCATTAAAGTCATTGATTGACACTGAAGCAGCTGACTATTCGTTCATTGATGAATTAATCGCGCAGAATGTTTGTGATCATTTGCAAATCGAGTCTTTGACTTTGATCAAAGCGAAGTCAATTCGAGAATTCGATGATCATTATGCTAAGAAACTCATTACTCATGTCATCTATTTGAATCTGACTGTTCAAGATTATACGATTGACATCACTTCTATATTGATCACTCGATTAGATCAACATCAAATGATTCTTGAAAAAACATGAATGAACAAAATCGACCTAGTAATTGATATGCGAATCGATTTTCTTCGATTTTCGAATTTCACTTCTAGTCAGAAATCGATTGTTCTACTCTCAAGTAACAAGACAATCATGAAGCAGAAGAGTTCAATCTCTACTCAAATACTAAAGAGATTTATCTCTTCTATCGTCACTCAACTCAGCAAGAAGTCATCTTCATTCAGTAAAATCGTGAAATCATTTAATTCAGTCAACTTCGCTTCGTCTTTCGATTCAATGAACATAGCAATGATAGAAACTGCAGCATATAGATCACTAGTCAAACGATCGAATGTGACTACTTTCGCGATCATTATCACGAAAATCGATCGACTTCTAAAAACAGCTAGAAATAAATCAGAAGACGTAAATTTACAAGAGCTTTCACATGAAGAGATCTTGAAAGAAGTCAAAGCTAAGCTTTCTTTGAAATATCATAACTATCTAGACATGTTTGATTGAGCGATGACTGATCAGCTATTCTCTCATCGTTTCTACGATCACAAAATAGAGTTGATCGATGAGAAAACATCTTCTCAAAGTCGTCTTTATCATATGTCTGACTACAAGCTTCAAAAGATGAAGAATTATCTGATCAAGCATCTGAATAAAGACTTTATATCTTCTAGCTCGATCTCATACGCTTCGCTTATACTATTCATCGAAAAGAAAAACGATAGTCTGCGTTTCTGCGTCGATTATAGAAAGCTCAATGCTTTGATCAAACGAGATCGCTACTCTCTACTCTTAATAGACGAAACTCTTGCTTGTATTCAAGATAGCAAGTATCTGACTCGATTGAATATAATAGCTGTCTTCAACAAACTACGCATGCATTTGAAAAGCGAAGATTTGACTATCTTTATTATCTTTTTTGATTTCTACAAATATCACATGATGTCTTTTGAATTAATCAACGACTTAACTTTCTATCAACATTATATGAACGACGTGCTGTTTGATTATCTACATCAGTTTTGTCAGATCTATCTAAATGACATTATTATCTACAGCAAAACACTGAAGAAACATAAGAAACACGTACGACTAGTTTTACATAGACTACGAGAGATCGATCTACAGATGAATATAAACAAATGCAAGTTTCATGTTCAAGAGATCAGCTTTTTAGAACTATTGCTATTCATCGAGAGACTGAAGATGAATTCTCGAAAGATACAAGCAGTTGTCGAATGATTTACTTCTACAAATCTCACTCAGATGCAGTTCTTCGTTGACTTCTGCAATTTCTATCGACGTTTTATAAAGAACTTTTCGAATATTATTCATTCTCTGATTCAGCTAACTCAAAAAAAGATGATATTTAAATGAAATCAAGCTTGTCAAACGATCTTTGATCATATGAAGAAATGAATGACTGAAGTCTCTATTCTTCGTCATTTTGATCAGAATAGAGAGACTATTCTTGAAACAGACTCATTCAACTACGTCAACGATGATATACTTTCTCAGTATGATGACGAAGAAACATTGCATTCAATGATCTACTACAGCAAGAATCTGAGTCTCGCTGAGTGCAATTACGAGATTTATGACAAGAAGCTACTAGCAATCATTTGAGCATTTGAGCATTGATGATCTGAGCTGAAATTGACTGAGCTATCAATCAAGATGTTCATTGATCATCAAGCTCTGATGTCATTAATGAAGAATAAAGAGCTGAGTAGACGTCAGATGCGCTGAGTTCAAAAGCTCGTTGACTTCAACTTCAAAATCATGTATTGCTCAGACAAATAAAACATCAAAGTCGATGCATTGACTCATTGAGTCAATTCAGTTTCTAGAAGTTTCAAGAATGAATGATGTCGCTATCAGTGAACTACGATTCTGACGTTGAATCGAATGAAAATCGCTGATCTAAAGAAGAAAGAGAATGATGAATCAATTTATCAATTGATTCTAGAAGCTAATAGAATCAACGAGAATTGTGTTCTACTTCGTGAAGTCGTATTAAAAGATGAAGCTCAATACAAAGATACTAAATTAAGAAATTGTCGAGTTCAGAACGAAATACTATATCAAAGTAATCTTCTATGAATTTTCTTCGATGAGCATCTTCAAATGAAGCTAATTCAAGAAGTTCATGATCAATCTTCTATTGATTATTTCGAAATTCTTAGAACGATGAAAGCAATAAAAAGATACTAATATTGACTCTCAATGCAAAAGACAATAGATAAATATATTTGAAACTGCTACATTTATCAGCGATCAAAAGCTCTTCGAGATAAATTCAATGAATTACTACATTCTCTACTCATACTTGAACAGCAATGAAAGAACATAGTCATGAATTTCATCATCGATCTATCTCTTTCTGAAGACAAAAACATCATACTAACAGTGATATGTAGACTATCAAAGAAACGACACTATATTTCTTGTTCTATTGATGATGAAGAAATCACAGCAGAAAAAACAGCTGAGCTAATGCTTCAGTGAATATATCAAATACACGATTTACTCGATTTCATTGTTTCAAATCGAGATCTTCAATTTATCTTCATTCTATGAAAGTTTCTTTGCAAAAGACTGAGCATTAACCTTCAACTATTCACTGTCTATCATTCTCAAATCGACCGTCAAAGTGAATGAGTCAATCAGAACGTCGAAAGATATCTTCGATTCTTCTGTTCATACATGCAGAATGACTGAGCTAAGCTACTACTCATGATTGAGTTTGTCAACAATAATGCTCTGTTCTCAGTCATCTTCTCGATCTTTTTCTTTCTAAACAAAGACTTTCATTCTCATATGAACTTTGAACTCGATACAATCGAATATGAAAGCTCTCATGAACGCTTGCAAGCGACTAAAGTCGAGAATATCTCTGAACATATGAACAAGATCTTAACGTTTGCTTGCGAATCTCTAGTCAAAACAAGAAAACAAATGATTCAACAAGTTAATAAGCATAGAAAAGAGATTGATTATGAGGTCGAATCAAAGATGTTTCTGAACGAATGAAACATTATTACAGCGAGATCTTTCAAGAAGCTAGACGACAAAATGCTCGATTTCTTCATCAATCTAGATCTCATTGACTCGTCATATAAGCTGAAATTATCAGAGACTATGTATGTTCATGATGTATTTCATTCTGACCTGCTTCGTCTCGTCGTCGACGACTTCTTGCTTGATCAAAAGAACGAGTTTCTCGAGTCAATAGTGATAAACGATGAAGACGAATGAAAAATCGACGATATATTGAATTTTCGTCAATATCGAAGACGACTTCAGTATAAAGTCAAATGAAATGACTATGACAATGATCTCAATTGATACAACGCTGATGACGATGAATTTATGAACGCTCAGAAGATAGTTGACGATTTTCATATTCGACATTCAAACAAATCGCGCTAGAAGCGCTTTTGACTATTCAGTCAATCAGAATTTAATGATTCTGAGCCTGTGAAATCATGATTGAGCAATCAATCGAATCGAGCAGAAAATACATTCATGCAAACATGAATCGTCGAAGAAGAGAAATAATGTCACGATTCTAGCCTTGTCAGACTCAGCCTTCTAGTCTTGTCAGATCTATTCTCGCTTCGTCACCTTGACTAGTCTCTATTGAGCCTAGCGTCGGCTGAGAAACATACATATGTAGTCAGCTTCTTTTCTGTAGCTATCTTTCTTTCTTAGCATTTATCTTCTAGTTAAATGACACTCATATTGACTCACTCTATGCTGATCTCTAACAACAAGAATAGTGAGTCTGCTTGAAAGACATGAATTGATTCTCAATTAATCAGACTCAATTAATCAGAAGTGAGTCTGCTACAAAGACAGATAATGATTGATCTTGTCGTTAAGCTCGTCACTCGAAGTGAGTCTGCTACAATGACAAGTCAATAGTTGATCTTTTGATTGAGTCAGTCATTGAATAGAAGACAAGCTCTATCAAATGCAATAGACATAAATGAAACAAGCTTTACTACATGCATGTAGTAGGCACGAACGAAACAAGCTCTGCTACATGCATGTAGTAGACACGAATCAATAGTGAGTCTGCTTCAATGACATTAGATATCAAGAAGAAATAGGCTTGAAACGTCTGATAGAATAAGCTTGAAATGCTCTTTAATATGTCAAGAAGAAATAAACTTGAAACGTTTGATGAAATGAGCTTGAAACGCTTTATGTCAAGAAGAAATAAACTTAAAACGTCTGGTGAAATGAGCTTGAAACGCTTGAATAGAACGATAATGAAACAAACAAGAAAGAAAGAACTGATTGAAGCAATGAGATCATTGCTTGACTGAGAAGAGAGAGTAATGTTACGAGCGTGCTCAGTCTTCTACTGAGACGCACGTTCTCGAAGCGAGTCTAGACTCTATTGAGCCTAGCGCTTTTCTTTCTTCTGTACATATAGTCTTTGCATCTCAATAAATCTCGCTCTTTAGCTTTGAATTCTCGTTTACCTGATTTACCCTTCGTTTATCTGTATCTCTATGACTTGCTCTAAACATGATTCTAACATGCATTTGTGATCTGAAATGTGTGCACTTTGCTTGTTGAATGATCTTATTTTTATGATCATTATATTTCAGATATTTATTTCATGCATTTAATGTACTTTGTATTTTTCATATGATTTGCAATCATCTTGATTTTATTACTATCTTTGAGCAGTTTAAATTTCAGAAATTCTTTGCTCAATTTGATGACTTTGTCAAGAAAGTAAATTTCTCAATGATCTCTTGTAACATCTTGATAACTTTACACACTTTTTCGTTCATCATTGTCTTGCTGTTCAAAGAATGATTCAATGAAAGATGTATATGCAGATATGCACTTAATGCTTCTGTGTTCATTTTCTTTCATAATCATTGAGTTAAAGATTGTACTGAAGTTGTTTGTAAATAAAGTTTTATAACAATTGAAAAATGATTTAATTCTTGATGCAAATCAATGTGTATCTTGCATTTGCATGTCATGAACTGTATTTTCTCGCTGCTAAAAACTAAATTAATAGTTGTAAACTGATTATGAGTCTTGCAAGTAATAATGTTTGATTTCAGCAATAATTTCAGCTTAGCATTAGTAATGATGTCAAGTAAACTGTTGATTGCTGCATATTGAGTGAAGCATCTTTATTTCTTTCAATGAAAGTGATGTAAATTGAAATCTTTCATGATTAATTGTTTGCAATCATCTTTGAATAACTTGCTTAAGCGAGAAATTATTAAAGATTTCTCTGTAAATATAAAGAATAATGAACATGAATTGTAAATGTTTATAAGTTGTAACGTCTGCGTTTTATTATTTGTGTTGCAAGTTAATATTTTGATTAAGCAGATGTTTGATTCAGCTGTTTCTATTACTTATTAATTGAATCTTAAGTGTTTGTTTACATATATGCAAGTTCTTGACTGTGATGATGTGTTTTTCATTAAATAAAAGAAGCTGTGAACTGAGTTAAATGATTACATGTTGTTAATGTTGCAATTCTGCTTCTGTATGATTATAATGTTGAAATCATGAACTTTTTTGTTGATTAAAAACAATTTCTGAATTTTCAATGATTTTCTGATATTATACTGCAGTATTCATAAAAAAGATTGATTTATCATAAAGTTATTTGTAGCTGTTATTAACTCTGCAAATAGAAGACTTTTTGAATATTCTCAATCATCAAGAATCTGTCTTGTTTTCTGATTTATTATTTCTGACTCTGCTTAAGCAATGTCTCATTTAAGTTGCTACTCACGCAAGAGAAATGATCAATGCATCTCTTCTTAATCTTTATCATTTGTCATGTTGATAAACTGATCATGTTAAGTTGAGTACTTAAGTTTAAGTTGAGTACTTGATTTATCAAGACTTGATTTGAGTCAAAATTCTTAACTTGAGTATTTGAGTTGAGTCAGAAGATTCAACTTGAGTATTTAAGTTGAGTCAGAAGATTGAAATTAAGTATCAACTTGAAATTCTCAACTCAACTCGTTAAAACATGAAGCAAAGTACTACTAATATTTATCTGAATGTCTGATAATGCAACAGAGTAATGCAATTAATGAAAGAAAATTCATGCTTGTTCATTTACTACTGCTAATCTGAGATCACTATTATCTCATCATTCTTCTTCTTCTTCTTCTTCTTCTTCTTCTTCTTGTACTTCTTCTCATACTTCTTCTTATACTCATTCTCATTCTCAATCATATCTGCATCATCATTTCTCTTGCTAAATTTCATCTTCTTGTCATCATCTTCAATCTCAATGATATCATCAGATTCATCATTTGATGAATCTAGTGAATTAACTATCTTTCAATCAATCGCATTTTTTTATTTGAAAATGCGCTCATGAATTTGTTAAATTCTTGTATGACATCTGAATCATTCATTGTCTTCAATTCGTTCAATTCTTCATAATGTAAAATGCGTTGCTGAATTAGTTTAATAGTAAATATCATGTATCTTGACATGTTTTTCTCAAGTTCATCTTATTATGCAATAGTTTAATGCATACGTTAGTCTTGTCTTTCACATCAAACACAATACATACATCAACAGTAGAAGTAGTATTGAACATCATCTTCATAACTATTGCTTTAAGCTTCGCTCGCTTTACAGTCTTCTTCTCTCTCGTCTTCTTCATTATATTCATCTCAAAGCATTAAGCTATTATACAATCAGCTTTTGAAATACATATGCATTACTTAAATGCATTATTATGCAGACTTTTTTTCACTCAATCATCTGTAATCGTATTTTGCATATTATTCTTCATGTTCATCTGTTTCTCTTTCAAGACTTTCTGATATACGCTGATGATTCTCAGCTTTGTTAATTGCTTGTAAAGAGTGACTTGATTTGCATTCTGCTTAATATAAAGAGTTTTTTGATCTTCATCTCATTCAACAACTTAATTTCTACTTGCAATGAATTGCAACTTAATAAATAGATTGAACATTCTGCGATCTTGATTAGTCTCAATGATAATGCATATAAATAATGCATAACAATCTTCTTATCTGATAGTAATGTTGAAGTGCTTTTTTCTAGTCACAATAAATGAATTCAATGAAGAGATGTAAGACGTAAACAATGTTAAAGTTAAAATAGATGTGAAATGTAGATAAATTAAAGTTAGAACTGAATTTTGAAATTCATTCATCATCTTAAAGCTGCGATCATCATAATCATCATCTCAATGATGCAATCAATACATTCATCATAATAGTGATACAATCAACACATTCATCATAAAAGTGATACTATTAACACAGTTTATTCAATCATCATCTCTTGTTGACATTGTACTTCACTTTGCTTTCATTTTACTCAATTATTGCTATCTTCTACTTAATTATCACAATTTTCTACTTAATTATTACGACTTTTCAAATCATGATTGAATAATTTACATCAGATTCATGATGCATTGCAAGCAGACAAATAATGCATTTAGATAATGCATTTCTTGTTATGCATTGCTGACAGACTTGATTTAGAATGAAAGTTGAGCGAAGATGCATCATGTGATGATTTGAGAAAGTCAACTCATGATGATAAATTTTCATTAAATCGAATTGAGAAAGAATCAAGATAAGATCATAAAATCATGTTTGAAAACAAGATCTTGCTTAAAAGCAAGATAAATAAAATTGAGAAGATAATGCAAACAGATAATGCATCAAGCAATCAACAACTAATTTATTGCAACAGATAGAGAAAAAATGAAAGTCAGAAATCATCGCTCTTTGAGAAATTCGTCGTTATCAGAAAGCTGCAAATTTGTTAATATTTAAAATTTCATTTGAAAGACTAATATAAGAAATTCTTCAGAATGAGACTGATATGAATCAACTTGGTTTGAGAATGAGCAATGAGAATTACAGAATTCAAGCTTTGACTTTGCTTGCTCTTCAGAAGATCACAGAAGCATTTCTATGTGAATTTCTTGTCAGTAAATGCATTATTCATTTGCATTACTCTTGATGTTTTACAACACTTATTGATATCATGCTTTACATATGCAGATAGCAATCTTCTTGCTATTCATGTCAAGCGAGTAATCATTCAGCAGAAAGATTTGATATTTATGAAGACTTTGATGTGCAATCTTGAAATTCAGTTGAGTCATGAATAGAAATAACATTCGTGATAACTTGATCAAATCAAGCTATCTAGCATAGCAATACACTCTATGAACTGCATTATTTCTTTGCATTATCTCGTAAGTGTGTTATCATACTACATACATTGATAATGCAAAAGCAACTTCAAATGAAATAATATTAAACATTTAAACACTAATAAAACGTAAAACATTCTGCAAATCTATCTTGAAAGAATCATCAGATTCATCAATCGCGTTATCTTCATCTTCTTCTCTACGATAAATATCTCATGCTTTGATGATAGTTTTTTCAGAATTCAAGTTCATGATATGATTATAATACTTAAAAAGCATTATCTGTTCAACTGATTCTGAAGTCATTTGTAATCAATCTCATCAATAAACTCTTTTTACAAAACTGAATGTTCATTCAATATTTACAAAGAATATTAAACATGAAAGAACATTTTTAGTCATTTGAGTCAATCTTGAATAGTTCAAAACGTTGTCTCTTTAATACTTTCATGTTGAAAACTTCTTGACAATAACGTCAGTGCAAAAATATTGATCATCTTCATTAATAGATACAGAGCGACGTTGAGTTCTTTGAAGAAAAGTTTATGTAATCATCACAACAAACTATAGCATTGTTAATAAATGATTAATTGCATTATCATATTGCATTATTTGATCAACATCACTAGTCACTTGCATTCTGACTTTTGCAATTATAGTTTTCTCTTCATAATAATAATGAAAATAGTTCTTGAACTCTTTTCTGTACTTGTTGTAATAAAAATGAGAATCATTCTCATTTGCATTTCAATCTTGATACAAATTCAGCTTTTAAGTAAAATCTAAAATCATAACAAGATTGTATATTAATTCATCTTTATTCTTTGTCTTGAAATAGTACTTTGCAGCACAATCACAACGCGCGCAAAGCAAATTTTTGAACAGAGCAATACAATCAAGACAGAATGAATCTAAAAGATGAATAAATGATGATGAATTGCATGAACTGCAACAATGCTGATTCAAAGATGATTGCAAGTGACGTTAACTCATCATGAAGAAACAGCAACGCAAGATCGAAAAGTTCACATAATGATGAGAAGTATGTTGTTAACATTATTGATCTTCTAATATAAACATCAATGTTAGAGAAAGAGAAGAGCAAAGATCATTCATGAAAAGAAGTAGCAGTGAAGCTGATGCATTAAGAGATATAGAGCGAACAACTGATAACAGCGATCTATCAAAGCATATGATACAGTACTTCGCACTAAGTCTTTGACTAGATCACGAAAACACGTAAAATCGCGTATCTTCAAAACAATTCATCTTCTTCAACTGCATTCACAATGCTCAGAAGAGCTTCGTTAACTTCAATTTCTGATAACAAGATTTCTAGAAAGAAGCTTTCTTTGCTCATCAAAGATGAAATATCAGAACAAGCTAAATTAGATTTAAAACTCACTCAAATAGAACGAAATTTGAACGTTCTTCGAATCATCATTCAGAGCGTTTTGAGAAGACTTCAAACAATATTTTTCAAAGTCAATAAACTCAGATCAGAAAGACTCATATCAATTATCTCTCAAGCAGCTAGAATACTGTTACATCAGTTACGATCAAAGTTTAAAATCATCTGAAGACAGCTGAAAATGAACATCGAAATCGATTTGAACGCGAGAACTCTCAACGTAACACTACGAGTTCACGAAATTTCTCACTGACTAGCTCTTAAGCGATCGAAATTAACATCTGAAGCTGCTCTGATTCGATTAAAATGAGCTAAAAAACATAAAGATTGAACTGTGAATCAATGAAGAAAAGTCATTTGATTGAACGATGCATTCGTGACTCAAGAATCAGGTAAAACATGAGAATAAGTGTTTGAAACTTTCAAACAGAAATGAGATAGAGATAAAGTAATGAAAATTCTTAATGAAAAAATCTTTTTCATTATGATTTGAGAAGCTTTTTGAGATTCTGAAAGATCAAATTTATATCTGCTCGATCAAAACTTTGAATTCAAAAAACATGATTATTCAACAGTCTTCTACATTCAGATTTTGAATCACAATTTGACTGATATATGAAAGTCAGAACTAGTGTTTATGAAGAATAATGCTTCGATACATAGAGTCAGAAAATCGAAGCTTTGATTTCAGGAAAATGATATAGAGATCATGAAGTAATCTTCGTACAGTTTTGATTTGAACTCAATCGAAAACCTCTGAGCTCTACTGAAGAAGAAAATCTATAAAGTTTATTTAAATCTGAATTCGCTGAAGAATAAAGGCGAGAAAGCTGAAATTCAACTGTTTCAGATTTTAGAGAAGGTCTGGAAAAATCTACGAAAGAAGATAATGAAGAGACTAATATTCAGTATGTCACGCAGATGTGCAGCTGTCATTAAAGCGAAGAATTGACATATCAAATATTGATTGGAAAATTATAAATCATATACTACTAAATAAACAGCTCAAATGTTGAAGTTTCTCAGCTTGATTTGAGAGTTTAATGATTGATGCAGATGAGATGATGATTTGATTGAGAAGCGCAGTCGAAGACTTAGTGCAAGGTACTGTATATCAAATCGATTGACAAGTTATAGAGCACAATCATATGAACAAAACAAGTTCTCATTCGACTCAATAGCTTCACAGATGACTGCATCGCAAGTCAAAAATCGAAAATCGAAATTTTTCGCGCTTACGCAGACCAAAATCGGCGGCGAAACGAGAGTTCATCAACGCAGAAGAAAGAATCATCAATTCAGATAGTAATTTGATTGACAAATCAAAGAGCAAACTCACATGAAAAGAACAAGTCATCAATCGACTTTAGAACAGCACAGAAGACTGCATACTGACGCAAAAATCGAAATCAAACTCTTTTGTGCTTGAAGATTGCACAGAGAACAACATTGTTTCAGAGAAGTACAGCATTTCTTATCAAATCACTATCGATTTTATCTTTTCTTGATATGCAAGACAATAAGCTGAGATCAATTGTTACTATTCTGAGCGAAATAACATGATTACTTTGATACACGAGATATAAAGCAATTGCGTCAAGCATTTTCTATCAAAAAGAGTAATCTAGATTCTTGCAAACTAGATTTATATCAGTTTCGTCTGACATAAGTCAATAATAAAAGATGATTTATTGCAGATTTCAAGATAGAAATTGAAGAATCTCTACACTAAAGTTACTGTTTACATGAAACACTCTGAGTAAGAGATTAAAGAAATATTTAAGTGATGTCAAGTAAATTTTCTAGAAGTTTGAAGCTTGAAACTCGAAAAAACACTTTATGAAAAGAAATATAAAGAGTCGCTTTATGCGCTCTTTCTTGTCTCATTTCGCAAATAGTAACGCGAAACTCAGCAGAAGCAATAGCTCAGAGTCAGAATTCAAAACATTGATGATAGAAATCAAAAAATCAACGTTATAGATTGAAACAAATTCATGAAACGAACTTAGCATAAGTTCATCAACAAGCAAACAACTGCAAAACGACATTATTGATCTATTTTGCAGTTAACAAAAATTGTTCACATCAGCAAATAGAAAAACGCAATACATGTTCAGTTCACTTGATGCATTGATGCTAAATTCACATGCAAATGCGCACAATGACAAGAATACAATCAATTTGCAAAATGCAAATTCGCAGCAAAAAGAGCAAACATGAGTGATTGTGAAAGTCAAAGAAATGAAAAAGCGAAAAGCAATGAAAAGTTCGCAAAAAGAAGTTAGCATTGAAGTTAGTACTAGCAAGTGCTATGATGTCATCTCTAAAGAGATGCAAATAAAGAGACTGCATGAAAGAATTGAATTTGCAGTCAATCAGCTAAGACAAGCAATATCAGAACAGAAAGAGACTATAAGTCATAGCTTAATCTACATTCAAAGAGCATGCAACGAAAGCATAGAAAACTCAATTCAGAAGCAAATTGATCAACTTCAAAGTCAAACAAACAACAAACTAAAAATCATTCTACAATTAATTCAACAAAATGCTGAAAACCTTAAAAAGAAAATCAATGCAAAGCAAATGACAAAGAATTTGCAAATCTTGCAGAAGACGCAGATTTTGCAAACGTTGCAGATCATGCAAAATTTGCAAAAATCAATGCAGAAGCTCACATATATGCAAAAAGCAGCTCAAGTCACAAGCGCAAATGCAAATGCAAACATAAATGCAAATTTGAATGCAAATGCAGGCGAATAAAATCTGATTATCAAAAAACCCTCGTCAAAGTCACAAGAAATATCATATTGTGAAAGAAAATTGATAATCACTTCAAAAAATGAGAACTGAATTTTACAAGTGATGAAAATGTGCAATGCAGTGAACAACGCACTAAAGAAGACAAAGTCTGACATAAAAGTTGCTACAGTGGCTAAAACACAAAGAGATAACAATATTGCTTTAATGATTTCAGAGAAATAGATTGTGAAAGCTCTACTGAAGCAAAGAGATATATGAGAGCATATATTTGAAGTCAAAAGTATCAAGAAGAATGAAAAATGATACAAGATTATTAATAATACACAGTCTGAAAATTAATATCTTCAACATGAAGATTGAAATAAAATATCTGAGAATCAAGCTAGAGAAGTACAATTCTGAATTGAAGCTGATAATCAACTCGATATGATTATCAAAAGATGAAAATAGAGCAAGAAAGAATCATGCTTCAACAATATTGACGTTCAAAATTGAAGCAGAAGCGCAAAGACATCTGAAAAAACGACTTTTAGCTGCGAAATCAACATATCAAACAGTAGAATATTGAGACTATCGATCAAATGATCAATGTCAAAAATGTCAAACATTCAAGCATTTGCAGAACAAATGCAACAGATCATCAAGATGCTTGTACTGCGAGCGAAATCATCAGATCTGAAATCATAAATGTCAATTATCTACGTGCAAAGACGAGCAATCATGCAATCACATGATTTCTAGATGTTGCAACTGTCAAAATGCACACTTCGCAAATAGCGCAATGTGCAAAACATATCAGGCAGCTCAGTCTATTAGCTCACAAAAAGATCATCTAGTTACGAAATTGTAATGAGTATTGCATTCGAAATGTCACAAAACAATGCAAATGACAAAAGCTTTGCAAACACGTTGAATATTTGAATTCTACAGCACAATTGCGCAAGATCAACGCAAATTATGCATGCATGCATGAAATTTGCGAAAAACAAGACAGACATTGTTATACTACAAGAATCATGAATGAGAGACGAAAATATAACAATTTCGCATTCGTCGTTTATCTGCATCAAATCAAATGTTCAGAATATTCATGTCAGATTATTGATATTTGTTGCGAAAAATGCAAAGAAATTTACATGCACATCAAGATCAGACATAGTCAATAGCAAAGATATGCAAGCGATATCAATAGCAAACAATAAAATTCAGAAAGAAATTTTATTGTTCAGATATATTCTCGACTTTAGTCGCTTGCAAGCGTTCACGAAAGCTTTCATATTCGATTGTATCGAGTTCGAAGCTCATATGAGAATGAAAGTCTTTGTTTAGAAAGAAAGAGATTGAGAAGATGACTGAGAACAGAGCATTATTATCAACAAACTCAATCATGAGTAGTAGCTTAGCTCAGTCATTCTGCATGTATGAACAGAAGAATTGAAGATATCTTTTGACGTTCTGATTAACTTGTTCACTTTGATCATCGATTTGAGAGTGATAAGCAGTGAATAGTTGAAGATTAATGCTCAGTCTTTTGCAAAGAAACTTTCATAGAATGAAGATAAATTGAGAATCTCGATTTGAAACAATGAAATCGAGTAAATCATGTATTTGATATATTCACTGAAGCATTAGCTCAGCTGTTTTTTCTGCTGTGATTCTCTCGTCATCAGTGAAGCAAGAAATATAATGTCGTTTCTTTGTCAATCTACATATCACTGTTAGTATGATGTTTTTGTCGTTTGAAAAAGATAAGTCGATGATGAAGTTCATGACTATGTTCTTTCATCACTGTTCAAATATGAGTAAAGAATGTAGTGGTTCATTGAATTTATCTTAAGAAGTTTTTGATCACTGACAAATGTAGCAGTTTTAAATATATTGACTTATTGTCTTTTGCATTGAAGATCAATAGTAGTATCTTCTTATGATCTTTATCATTCTGAGAATTTCGAAATGATCAATAAAAGATTGATCATGAACTTCTTGAATTAACTTCATTTGAAGATGCTCATTGAAGAGAACTCATAGAAGATCATCTTGATATAGTATTTCGTTCTGAACTCAACAATCTCTTAATTTAGTATCTTTGTATTGAGCTTCATCTTTTAATACAACTTCACGAAGTAGCGTACAATTCTTGTCGATTTCATTAGTTTCAAGAATCTGTTTATAAATCGATTTCTCGATGTTTTTCTCTAGATCAGCAATTTTCATTCGATTCAAAGTCAGAATAGTGATTCATTAATAGCGAACGCGCTCATCTTCTGAGCATCTAGAAACTGAATCGACTTGACGAGTCAATGCATTGACTTTGATGTTTTATTTGTTTGAGCAATACATGATTTTGAAGTTGAAGTCAACGAGCTTTTATACTCAGCGCATTTAACATCTACTTAGCTCTTTATCTTTCATTAATGACGTTAAAGCTTGATGATCAGTGAACATCTTGATGAGTAGCTCAGTCAATTTCAGCTCAGATTGTCAATGCTTGAAGACACGAATGATTGCTAGTAGTTTCTTGTCATATGTCTCGTAATTGCACTCAGCGAGACTCAGATTCTTTGTTGAAGCAATAGAAGCTGCAGTAGAAGCTGTGATAGAAGCAAGAGAAGTAGTCGTTCAATTAGAAACATAGTTTCTAATTAGAAACATAGTTGTTGCAATGTTCGCTAGCCTGGTTGAGGCTAGCGTCAGTTGCGACACACAAAACATAGATAGTCTCTGCTGTAGAAACACACATCTTTAGTCAATGATCAGATCTACACTTCATCAGATTATGAGTATCGAAAGCGTTGACTGTGCAATCAAGCAGTAGATCTGACTATTGTCAGCTTGAATAAGCAATTCGACATCGCTGTCATCATCAGTCTCTCTCGAGAAACTGTGTTAGTATCAACTTTCAAAAAAAAACAATATCTTTCTTCTGAATCAAGTCGTCAAAGATGGTCAAGAAAGATGAGACACGTACGTTTTCTAAGCTGCAGAGAAGTAACAACTACAAATAATGAGTACGTGAAATGACGTTTACTCTTAGGCAGGTTGAATTGATGAGATTAGTCAATGATGATCGAATTCAATCACTTTCATATACGAAAGAACAAAAGAAGACTATACTTGAGAAGAACGAAGAAGTAAGAATTGAGAAACGTAAAGAAGTCGTAGAAAAATGAGATATCAACAACGAAAAGATGGTGAGTAAAATTGAAGCAATGTGCATCAGAGCTGTTCAGATGAAATTTAAATCTGAATGAGATGCAAAGACAACATGAAAGTCGCTTAGAAAGCAATATACGTCACATGAATGAGTCTTCAAGTGAGTCTTATTAAATCGATTGAAAGAGACGAGCTATGCAAACTCGATTGACGTTTCAGATTTTGATAGAAAGATGCGCTTCATTTTGAAAGAAATAAAGAATCAAGAAATCACTATAGAAGAGTATGTAATGATCAAGATTATTAATTTCATAAATAGTGAGTTTGACATATACATGACTGTTCTCAACGAATCAGTCAGGAAGAAAAAGGCGCTTTCAGAGCTTGATGAACTACTTCAGAGCTTGAAGAAGAAGAAAAATCGAATGAAGAGCACAATCACTTTAGCTGCTATGCACAATAAAAGCGAAGAATATAGAGATTGAGATCAAGAAGATCGAGAAGTTTTTGATTGATTCAGTTTCTGAAAGAACAATGACTCAAGTACTGAATCATATTGCAATGTTTGTTTTCACAATCACGAGAAGAAACAATGTCATCATGACAGAATGAAGTGCTATGAATGTCATAAGACAGAGCATGTTCGAAGAAACTGTTTGAAATCAAGGTCATTGACGTCACAGAGTCAAGACGAACGAAAACAGATCATTGATATGATCAGAAACACGATTGCTCAAGTCAGCTCTACTGAAAACACGAAATTTGTCGACTGAATTTTGAATTTCGAATGCACTACTCATATCTGCAATAATTGATTCAGATTTATTGATTCAGATTTATTGATTCAACGTAAAAGCAGCACACGAAGACTGTACAGATGATCATTGATCAGATAGTGATGTTTTGCAATAAAGAAAGCGTTGAAATCAATCTCGCTGTCATCGAGATGAAGTTGCTGCTCAAAGAAGTCATTCATGTTCTCGAGATGAAGCATAATTACATGAGCATGAACGCTCTGTCAAAACGAAAGCTAGATGTGTTTTTTCATCATGTTCAGTCTAGACTGATGATCGACAATAATGTTATCGAATATATTGACAAGCTGATTGACTGCTATGAGCTGTATGACATTCGAGAAGAAGAGCAGAAAGTCATGACTCTCATCAAGAAGTCACTCGATTCAGCTGTCTGACATGATAGAACTGCACATCTGAGTCATCAAAATATGCTAAAGATGAGAAACCTTGTTAAGAAAATGAAGAAATTAAAGACGTCATCGTCGTCTGAGAAAACATGTGAATTTTGCATGATCGAACGTCAACAAGCTGAAATTTCTCGCTCTTCAATGACTCATGTCATCAAAATTTTGAAGCTACTACATCTGAATCTGAAAGATTCACTGTCAATCGTCTGAATAGATGATTATTCATATTTTCTACTGATCAAGAATGACTTCTCTCTATTGATCTTTGTCTATTCATTGAAACTGAAGAGCGAGACGCATCACAAGCTCATAGAGTTTAAAACTCTAATGAAAAAGCAGATCAATATGAAAGTCAAGCGACTTTGAGTAGATGAAGAAGATGAGTTCAGAGATCACAAATGAGAGAATTGATGCAAAGAGACTGAGATTAAGCTGAAATCTTCTGCTCTCTATATCTCTCAGCAAAATGAAAAGACTGAACGTTCAATGTATACTCTCATGACTTCAGTACGATCAATATTGAAAGAAAAGAAGCTATCAAAAGCTCTGTGACTTGAGCTAGTAAAAGCAGTCGCTTACGTCAAAAATAAATGCTTGAGAATCGAAGAAGTTATTCTCTTTCAAACTGACAATGAATTTCAATCAGACGTATTAAATTTACGAGCGCTCGAATGCAGAGCTTGAATTCATGTTTCAAAGATCACAGATCATCACAAGCTTGATAGTTGCTTCTAACAAGGCATAATGATCGACTACGAAGAAATGAATCAGTGACGAATCTACAATTCAGTGAATAGAAAGATTCATGTTTCTCGAGACGTCAAATTTGACGAGCTGAACATTTATGATAGTTTCTTTGACGAAGAACTAGGCGAGATCTGAAACGAAGAAGATGACAGTCTGTTTGATGAAACAACTGTTATTGTGAATGACGTGACTATTGAGAGTTCTCTTGAGAAATCGCGATATTCTACTTTCATTTTCAACGATGCGATGACTTTAGTAGAAGCTGAGACATCGAAGAATATAGAAGAAGAGAAGAATAATGAGAAATTCAATCTTCTTCTTCATATCTTCGAGTCTTCAGAACATGTCATATCGCAGAAGATCATGCGATCTTCGACTGATAAGTCAGTCAGCAAAGTCACGAAGAATGAAACAGCTCAGAGACAACAACAACAACAGAAGAAACAGAAGAAGATAAAAGCTCAATCAAAATCAAAAGAAAAGAATGTTGTTTCAGCAAGCACACGAGTAATCAAAAGTTCAAAATTCAATGTTCAACCTGATTACAAGAAATTAAACGAAGACTCTAGTGCAAATAAGATTAGCGTCATATTTATTAAGTCAGAAGCTCTAATTCTCACATTTAGATTTGAAAAAGTAGCAAAATCACACGTTCACATGATGAGAGTTCTACACGCCTTGATCTCTGATGAGACATTGAGTCTAGAACTAGCACATGACGAGTTGAAGACGTACAAGAAAGCTAGAGCGTCGTCAGACTGATCGCTTTGAATGAAAGTCATGAAGTGAACTTCTTAATTGAAAATGAAATCTGAAAACTGATAACTTCATCAAATGACAGAAGCAAATCGCTGATTGATCGCTGAGTATTCAAGATTAAGTACGAGCTTGATGAGAATATTCTGAAGTACAAAGCTAGCGCTGAGTAGTTCATGAATACAAACAGCAATATGAGATTGACTACAACGAAATCTGATCAGAAGTAGTGAAGTCAGCTATCTTCAGAATGATGTTTGATATAGCAGCAACTCGTGACTTGCATATTGAACAGATGAACGTCATCATTGTCTTTCTATACGAATTTCTGAATGAGCTGATTTATGTGAAGCAATCACATGGTTTTGTCATTGATTTCGACTTGATCTGCAGACTCAGAAAAGCACTGTATGATTTAAAACAAGCTTCTAGAGTCTGATCAGTCATGATACAAAGCTTTCTAAACAAGCTAGACTTTCACGAAATCAAGTCAGACAAGAGTCTGTTTGTTTCAGAAGACAAGAAGATGTTCATTGTGATATACGTCGATGATCTGCTCATTATTGAAGCTGATATGAGTCGTATAGACAAGATCAAGACTGAGCTCAAGAGTACATTCAAAATGACAGATTTAGAATCGACTTTGCACTATCTAGACATGAAGATTCGACGTGATAGAAAGAGAAGAACACTCACTTTACTACAAACAATCTATCTGAAAACAGTTCTAGGAAAATTTGGCATGCGAGACTGTGTCTCAGTAGCTACATCAATGAAAGCTTTGATTTCTAACTCGATATTGTCGTTAACGAAACAAGCAGATGAGAATATCATTTACTGATATGAGATCTCGATTGACTCACTGATGTATGTCATGATGACTACTAGATCAGATATTGTCTTTGCTCTGTCAGTGACTAGTCAATATTGCAGCAATTCAAATCAGACTCATGTCGCTCTGATCACATGAATATTTAAATATATCAAAGATACTCTGAAAGTGAGCATTACTTTTGAAGAATCAATCGAACTTGAAGTAGTGAGATATTCAGATGCAGACTACAATGATGCAGTCGATGACAGATGCTCAATCGAAATCTGACTATTTCTACTAGCTGAAAAATCAATATTCTGAAGTGTCAAGCGACAAATAACTTCTGCTATGTCTACATGTGAAGCTGAATACATGACTTTAAGCGAGATTGAAAAGAAAGCTCTGTGACTTCGCTACATAATGATGAATCTGAGACTGCTCAGCTTCGAGATTCTCATTCTGATCTGAGCTGACAACAAGAGTGCAATTGCTTTAGACGAGAACTTGAAGTTTCATAGAAAGATGAAGCATATTGAGTCTAAATGACATTGAATTCGAAGTTTCATTGAACGAGAAATTCTACTGATTAAGTTTATTTCAACAGTCTCGATGACAGTCGATGATCTAACAAAGACTCTGATCTCTAAGACATTCAGAAACTTTCGTTCAATGATGAGTATGTAGAAGTGTGTAGCTTCTATTGAGTAGAAGTGTTGAAGCAATAGAAGCTGCAGTAGAAGTTGTGATAGAAGCAAGAGAAGTAGTCGTTCAATTAGAAACATAGTTTCTAATTAAAAACATAGTTGTTGCAATGCTCGCTAGCCTGGTTGAGACTAGCGTCAGTTGCGACACACAAAACATAGATAGTCTCTGCTGTAGAAACACACATCTTTAGTCAATGATCAGATCTACACTTTATCATTCTTACTGTAGTAGATCATCAAATGCAATGTTTCTTCGTCATTATACTGAGAAAGTATGTCATCGTTGACATAGTTGAATGAGTCTGTTTCAAGAATAGTCTTTCTATTCTGATCAAAATGACGAAGAATAAATGCTTCAGTCATTCGTTTCTTCATATGATCAAAGATTATTTGACAAACGTGATCTCATTCAAATATCATCTCTTTTTGAGTGAGTTGAATCATTGATTGAACAATCTTCGAGAAGTTCTTTATAAAGCGACGATAGAAATTGCAGAAGTCGATAAAAAACTGCATCTAAGTGAGATTTGTAGAAGTAAATCATTCGACAACTGCTTGTATCTTTCAAAAGTTCATCTTCAGTTTCTCGATGAATAGTAATAGTTCTAAAAAGCTGATCTCTTGAACGTGAAACTTGCATTTGTTTATATTCATCTGTAGATTGATCTTTTGTAGTCTATGTAGAACTAGTCGTACGTGTTTCTTATGTTTCTTCAGTGTTTTGCTGTAAATGATAATGTTATCTAGATAGATCTGACAAAACTGATGAAGATAGTCAAATAGCACGTCGTTCATATAGTGTTGATAGAAAGTCGAGTCGTTGATTAATTCAAAAGACATCACGTGATATTTGTAGAAATCAAAAGAGATAATAAAGATAGTCAAATCTTCGCTTCTCGAATGCATGCGTAGTTTGTTGAAGATGACTATTATATTCAATCGAGTCAGATACTTGCTATCTTGAATACAAGCGAGAGTTTCGTCTATTAAGAGTAGAGAGTAGCGATCTCGTTTGATCAAAGCATTGAGCTTTCTATAATCGACGCAGAAACGCAAACTATCGTCTTTCTTTTCGACGAATAGTATGAGCGAAGCGTATGAGATCGAGCTAGAAGATATAAAGCTCTTATTCAGATGTTCAATCAGATAATTCTTCATCTTTTGAAGCTTGTAATCAAACATATGATAGAGACGACTTCGAGAAGACGTTTTCTCGTCGATCAACTCAATTTTATGATCGTAGAAACGATGAAAGAGTAGTTGATCAGTCATCGCTCGATCAAACACGTCTAGATAGTCATGATATTTCGAAGAAAGCTTAGCTTTGACTTCTTTCAAGATCTCTTCGTGTGAAAGCTCTTGTAGATTTACATCTTCGAGTTTATTTCTAGCTGTTTTTAGAAGTCGATCGATTTTCGTGACGATGATCGCGAAAGTAGTCACATTCGATCATTTGACTAGTGATCTATATGCTGCAGTCTCTATCATTGCTATGTTCATTGAATCGAAAGGCGAAGCGAAGTTGACTGAACTAGATGATTTCACGATTCTACTGAATGAAGATGACTTCTCGCTGAGTCGAGTGACGACAGAAGAGATAGATCTCTTTAGTATTTGAGTAGAAGTCGAACTCTTCTGTTCTATCGCGATTTTCTTGAGAACAGAACGAAGAGTCGAATGAGCTTTGATAGAAGCTTTGATATGAGCTTCGAAACTAGAAAATTGAAGACGATCGTCTCTCATATCAATAGTCATCTCGATCTTGTTCATTCATGTTTTTTCGAGAATCATCTGATGTTGATCTAATCGAGTGATTAGCATAGAGGCGAAACGTTTCATATGATCTTGAACAGTTAGATTCGAATAAATTGCATGAGTAATGAGCTTTTTTGCATAATGATCATCGAATTCTCTTATTGATTTGAGCTTGATTAAAGATAAAGGTTTGATTTGCAAATGATCACAAACATTCTGCGCGATTAATTCATCAATGAACGAATAGTCAGCTGCTTCAGTGTCAATCAATGACTTTAATGAGTAACTAATTTCATTGCTAGATAGTACACATTCAATAGTCAAAGATTTCGAAGCAAAGAAGTCATTTAAGCTGCTCGTTGTTAAAGAAATTAACACATCTTTCATCATGTCTTTGATGAAAGTCACTAGTTTTTTGTCTCATTCTTCAATTTCTCTGTAAATAATTTCTTCTCTTCTTTTGACATGATCATCTCATTGAGACAAGAAGTGAATGCACAAGATGTTAAAGTACTAGTCTTCAGCTGAGAACAGTTCTTTGAAAGATGACTCGATACTTTGCAGTTGAAGCAGATAATTGACATTCTTGATCATTCAGATTCAAAAGTGAAAAAAGTAGCGAGTTGAACATAGCTAGTAGTTGAAGCTGATGTCAATGAAGAAACAAAACGTTTTTTCGAAGCTGCTATTGATTTGACTATTCATTGCTCGTCACGTAGCTGATAATTGACTCGTTGTTTGTTATTTACATCTTGAAGAAAGATCTTGAGCTTATCAAGTGAGCTAAACTTTATGAGGCAAACTGATAACGTGTTCTGAAGATGATTGTTAATTTTATTCTGAATGTCGTTCATCAGAGTGATATCATCGTAGTTTAGAAAGCTGAATATTCTAGTGAATTCTGAATAGAAAGAGCTAAAAGACTTGTTGAGCTGCTTCAGAGCAACGTATTTGCAGCGACACTTTCAAATAAGATTCTGATTTTCGTAAATTTCTTTCAGATGTTTCAGTAGCTCTGATAGTGACTGATAGAATGAGAGAGCATCAACATGATGCTTTGCATAAATTTGCTGATCAGCATCGTCTTCTAGTCTGAAAATCACATAGACAATGCAAATCTTTTCAGTAGAGTAATGATTTACGTTGACATCGAGCTTGTCAGCTATCTTGATGTTTCATGTCTCTCAGATAGAGTCATTTGTTTCGATGAAGATGAGTGAATTTAAAAGCTTGATGAACTTGTGATAATTGTTTTCGTTTTCAGATAGAGTAGAAGATTCTTGTTGAAAGTGAGCTTTGAAAGTCGAGCTTCATTCAACTTTCTGATTGAACTGTTGTTCAGCTGACTGAGTATCTTGACGAGATATAAATTGATTGATTCGACGTTGTTTCACTCTGAAGTTCAATCACTCATCTTGTAGCTGATTGATCTTTTTCTCTAGCTCATCGTTCTTATCAAAAGCGACTTTTAGTTGTTTCGCTTTCTTTTTGTGATCTTCTTGTACAAGAAGTCAGTGTTCATTGAGTTGTAGAGACAAGTCTCGCTGACTTCGAAGCTCATTCAGCATATTGATGACTTTGTCAAGTTGATTGCTGACTCAATGAAGCAGTTGTTCTTCGATGTTTATGTTTCATGCAATAACAGCTTTCTCAGCTTCAACTGAAGCATTGATGAGTAGAAGTGAAACTCTTCTACTGACAGTGCTTCTAAGCAGATGAGTTGTTCAAAACTCGACTGACTTGACGTTGCATATCATGATGAGAGAAGATAAAAGTTGTTAAGATAAGAATAAATGAAAGATTGATATTTTGAATTGATATTTTTTGATGAGTGAAAATTTAAAGAATTTCTTGTGAATTTCAGATAATAATTGAAAGCTTTATTCGAAGAATTTCTTGCGAATAGAATGATGAAAATGAGTGTAGAATCGAAGAATTTCTTGCAGTCTAAAATGATGATGCAAATTTGAAGAATTTCTTGCAAATTTTTCTTACTGAATAGATTGTTTCATATCATTTATTCGTCGATAGCAGAGTAGTAGATGATGAGCATTTATCTAATGTTAGAAATCAGCATAGAGTGAGTCAATATGAGTGTCATTTAACTAGAAGATAAATGCTAAGAAAGAAAGATAGCTACAGAAAAGAAGCTGACTACATATATGTGTTTCTCAGTTGACGCTAGACTCAATAGAAACTAGTCAAGATGACGAAGCGAGAATAGATTTGACAAGACTAGAAGACTGAGTCTGACAAGGCTAGAATCATGACAACTAAAGCGATGATCATATTCTCTATGAATAAGTCGATTTTGTTGATCTTGACGCTCTGTATCAAGTCAAAGATGTACGATTCTAGATTTTCGTTGAGATCTAGAAGAAAGAGATTGCTAAGCATTCAGAGTGCTACTGCATTATCGATGTCTGAACATCTGATGACAGCTTGCTTGAGCGAGTCAGCATAGTTCTGTATGAAATTGAAATTCAATTGCTTCGATTGAGTGAGTTCTTTGATCGTCAGATATAGAGTGATCAAGTTCGACTGCTCATATTGAGTCTTCAGAATAGATCACATCTTGATGACGTCTTCTATTTTGACTATATGTACTCTGAGTCTCTGTTCAATGCTGAAGATAATCACATTGCAGACTCTGTTGTTCTTGTTTTTTCAATTAAGAATAGTACTAACGTACTTCTTTTTGACTGCTGTCTTGAATTCAGAATTCGAAATTATCAATTTCTTCAGCTTTCTTGAGATGACTCATCAGAGATCTTTGACTTTCAGAGTACTGATTATATTTATCTTTTATGACTCGTAATTCTCGCTTTTCTTTAGCTTAGAGAATCAATAATTATTTGAATATTTCATTGTTGTATGATGATTGAGATATGAAGAGAATGAAGATTGATAGAGAAAATATTCATCGATTTTGATGACAGCGAGTTTGATGCTTCTGCCCTTTGTTATTTTTTGCGATAGCGATAATAGCGCTAACTCGAGCTCATAATCTCTTGATATATGAGAACAAAAGAGCAGATAGACATGTAAATATATATTGAACTATCTAGTAGATTGAACATACGAGATAAAAAATGAAGAAAAGAAGTGAGCGAAGAGTAAATACTCATTCACTAGCGTTGAATTAATGCGAAGATTGCTTCATTGAATCAATGCAAAGATTTCTAATCACAGAGATAACAGTACTGTTTTCTGTTTTCAACATTTATTAAACGCTCTATCAAACATTCTACATGCTTCAAAATACGCGTCGATCGAGCGCATAACATGAATCAAACAATGCTTTCTACATGACTTTCTATCAAGCACTCTTTATGTTTCTCTATCAAGCATCTTCGCTGATCTTTCTACTGATCTTTTGATCAAGTCATCTAGTGAGCTTTCTACTGATCTTTCGATTGATCTTTCTATTGATCTTTCTACTAGTAAGCTTTCTACTAATCTTTCAATCGAGTCATCTACTGACCTTTTTACTACATGACTTTCTACATGACTTTCTACATGACTTTCTACATGACTCTCTTCATGACTTTCTACATGACTTTTCACCAAGCTTTGAATTGCTTCGCAATCAAGAATCAAATTTGTTTTCTATCAAGCTTCAAACACGACTCTATCAATCATTCTACATGACTTTCTACCTCTCTAGTTTACTCATTAACTTTCTCATTAACTTTCTCATTAACTTTTTCATTAACTTTTTCATTGACTTTCCCGACGCATATATTAAATAGCTATTATTTAGATAGTCAAATCAATCATTAATTATTCAACGTTGCAACTACGTATCAATGTTACAAATGTCAAAATAGTCGTGTTTATTGAATCAAATGATAAAGACGCATACTGCGCTCATGAAAATGCTAGAAATGCTAGAAATGTTGAGAATATTGACGCTTTTATGAATATGCCTCAGCTAAAAGTGACGCAAATCTGAAACATGAGATTAAATGAATATTCAAAATATTGATCGCTAAAAGCGCTAAAATCTGTCTCTGTCACTCTTTACAAATTGCGAATGAAAATGTATCTTGTTCAATCATTGAAATGAAGATTTTCAGTTTAACTGTGTGATCTTCTGACAAATCAAAGATTTTTTTAAGTATGTTTTCTATATTCTGAAGAACTGATGAATCTTCATGATTCTCAAGCAGAATTGACTGAGTATGAGTTAAGATTGATCTGAAGATAAATTCAAGAAAGATCATTCATTCATCTTGATGTAGATTCTTAATCTTTGAATCATTGATGTTGTGTATGAAAAACATGAATTCAAAATAAGAAGTATGTGACAGAGACATGTTTGAATAGTTTGCAATGATAACTTCATGAATGTCAGAATTTGAATGTAAGCGAAAGACTCAGTTATGTAAAATGTCGTGAACAGAAAGACAGTTCTTGAATAACAATGATGTGACTTGATGTAATTTAATGTCAAAGCAAATGTTGAATGTTTAATTCATCAAGATTTTCATCATAATCTTGCAAGTAATATAAAGACTTTCATTCAAAGAATTGAATGCATCAAATGTTAATTCAACTACTTCATTGATTTTAAAAATAATTTTAGCTTGAAAAATGACAGATCTGATGTTCTGATGCTCAGCTAAATCTGCTTTCTGCATCATCTTCTTATCATTCAAGATGAGAATAGTGAAATTGTTATTCTCAAGCTTCATTGCTTGAGATGTGTGATACATAACATTAGTCGCTGCATTTTTATCTATTGATGTCGCTTTGAACTTTTCTTTGAACATCATGATGAGATGTTTGTTGAAAAACATAGAGTAATGATGTAAGATGATGTTAAGCTGTTAAAAATGAAGAAGTAATAAGAAGTAATGAGATTGTAGAATGTACAATGATAAAATGAGATGAGATTGCAGAATGTTGAATTTTATACTAATGTAAGTTTAAAGTGAATGATTAATCTTGACAGTTGCAGCTTGAATTGAGATTGTTATTTGATTATAATGAAAGATAGAAAGTGAGATAAAGTTGCAGAATGTAGAATTCTAGACTGATGTAAGTTTAAACTGAATGATTAATCTTGATAGTTGCAGCTTGAATTGAGATTGTTATCTGATTGTGATGAAAGATAGAAAGTGAGATAGAATTGCAGAATGTAAAATTCTCAACTAATGTAAGTTGAAGCTGAATAATTGATCTTGATGATCACAGCTTGAATTAAGATTGTTATTTAATTGTGATGAAAGATAAAAAGTCTTTAAGATGAAAATAATTCTGATTCAAAAGATTGAAGCAATTAACTGTTATGATATCTTGAAAGTTGAGTTTCTTTAAAAAGCATACACTTAAATAGAATGAGCAAGATATCGTTGATAAATTGTATTCTTCTATTAAATATAATTAAAATGTTAGAAGTGTTGATCTCAATTTTGATATGATGATTATCTTTCATTCATAAAACAACAAAGCTGTTATTCATCTTTTATTAAATCATGCTTATCTACATTGTATTTTTCACTATATTCAAGCTAATAATATAGAAGAAATGATATAATGAATATTGTTTGCATTTTTATCGCTTATCGTGTTTCATTTTGAAACATAAGCAAACAAGTTGCATTGTAAACATCTCAGTCACATCTTCATCAATCTGCATATTCTTCATGTTAAGTCTTTCTGCAATGATCATTTGTCAACTTTCATGACTATATTGAAAACGTTCTTCGAGACAAATAAATCAATTCATAGTGAAAATATAATATATATCTTCGTAATTTGATCAGAATCTATCAAGATAGTCAGTCATTTATATTAAATCAAGATTTTCTTTGTTTAAAAAGCATAACTAGACTGATCACATCAAGTTGAGTACTCAAGTTCAAGTTGAATACTTGTGTTAAAAATCAGCATAGAGCGAGTCATATGAGTGTAATGTAACAAGTATATAAATGCTAAGAAAGAAAAGTATCTAGAAGAAAAGAATTGACTATCTATATGACTCAGAAAAACATAAGCTAACTTTGAATAGAATTGACTTTGAAACAATTCAATAGTCTAGTGACGAGCGATTAATGATAGTCATGAACATAGTCATCAACATAGCTATCAACATAGATGCGTAGCTAGAATCGTAACAGTATTTCTCTTTTTCAATGATTCATGTTTGCATGAATGTATTTTCTTAGTCTTGTGTAGAATCGAAATGTCTATTGTAGCAGACTCACTATGCAAGGTAGAAGTGTTATTGAAGCAGACTCACTAGTTGCACATGAATGAGTCAACAGATCGATTCACTGATAGATAGAATGATGAGAGCGAGTAAATCATTGCATTGAGAATAGATGTCATTGAAGCAGATTCACTAGTTGCATGTGAACTGATAGACGAATCAATTCACTGATAGATAGAGCGATGTGAGTAGATAAATCATTGCATTGACGAAAGATGTCATTGTAGCAGACTCACTAGTTGCACATAAACGAGTAGGCGAATCGATTCACTGATGAGTAGAACGATGAGAAGATAGATCATTGCATTGACAGTGTCATTGTAGCAGACTCACTAGTTGCACGCGAACGAGTCGACAGATCGATTCACTGATAGATAGAGCGATGTGAGTAGATGAGTCATTGCATTGACGAAAGATGTCATTGTAGCAGACTCACTATTTGCACATGATCGAGTTGACGAATCGATTCACTGATAGATAGAGCGATGTGAGTAGATAAATCATTGCATTGACGAAAGATGTCATTGTAGCAGACTCACTAGTTGCATGTGAATGTATGATCAGATTCACTGATGAGTAGAATGATGAGAAGATAAATCATTGCATTGACGAAGTGTCATTGTAGCAGACTCACTAGTTGCATATGAATGAGTAGATGAATCAATTCACTGATGAGTAGAATGATGAGAAGATAGATCATTGCATTGACAGTGTCATTGAAGCAGACTCACTGATTGACTTGCTCATTGAAGAGATCGACTTTGAGTTCATCATTGTAGCAGACTCACTAGTTGCATGTGAATTGATAGACGAATCGATTCACTGATAGATAGAGTGATGAGAAAATCATTGCATTGATGATGAGTATCATTGTAGCAGACTCACTATGAGATTTGCTCATCAAGATAGAGACTTCACGCAGTTCTAAACTGATCTCTTTGATTGCTCTTTGAAGTAGAGACTTCACGCAGTCATAGACTGATCTCGTTTGATTATTCAACAAATTCAAAGAATTTCTTGCGAATCTGAATGAACGATTAATTCGCTAATCTTCTGATCTAGTTGAATGATTTCGATCGTTTGTTTATACTCGCTAATCAGCGCACGAGTTCAAATCTTTTGTTTATTCTCGCTGAGTCAGCTTACGAGAGAGAAGAGTGAGTGTCTGCATGATTGTGAGTCGACTAGATCAAAGTTAATAGTCGTGTGAATTGAGCAGAGCAAGTCGATGCAGATTATTTCTCTTCGTCTGTAACGAAGAAACATTTATATAATGTTAGAAGTCAGCATAGAGCGAGTCATATGAGTGTAATGTAATGAGTATATAAATGCTAAGAAAGAAAAGTATCTAGAAGAAAAGAGTCGACTATTTATATGACTTAGAGAAACATAAGCTAATTCTGAATAGAATTGACTTCGAAACAATTCAATAGTCTAGTGACGAGCGATTGATGATAGTCATCAACATAGTCATCAACATAGCTATCAACATAGATGCGTAGCTAGAATCATAACAACTTGATTTGTCAAGACTTGATTTGAGTCAGAATTCTTGACTTGAGTATTTGAGTTGAGTTGAAATGTTCAACTCAAGTATTCAAGTCAAGTCAGAGAATTGAAATCGAGTATCAACTCGAAATTTTTGACTCGACTCGTCAAGACATGAAGATAGATAGATAAATGTTCTATTATGATTCTCTATTATGACTTTCTATCATGACTTTCTATCAAATAATCTTCATGTTTCTCTTAATGTTCTTCTTTATGACTTTTTATCAAAAAGATAATGCAAAAAGATAATGCAAAGGTGAAAAATCGGAAAAATTTCTATATTTAATTCTCTTGATGTTATTTTCGATTTCTTAATGAGTTGAGTCGAGAATTCAAATCAAGTATTGACTTGAGATCAATATCAGATCAAGTCAGAATGTTGAAATCAAGTATTTGAGTTGAGTCAGAAGATTGATATTGAAACTCAACTTAATGATCAGTTTAAGCATAATTGATCATCTTTTAACATCATGATGTCTGTTAACAAAATCAGTATTGCATTGCAAGTCATAATGCTTTTGAACAAATCTGTTTATCATTCTCACTGTTGCAATTCATGAGAATGTGATAGCAAGTGCTTTCATAAAAGCGTCGCGAATCACAATAATTCATCTATTATTAATGAGTAGATCAATCATGTAATTCAATCAAGACATGTTGCATTTATTCATTTAATGATTGCATAACTTTCACATTACTATCAATTGCTTTCTGAATACAGTTGCAAAGATAAACACTCTGTTTGAAGTCTTTTATGAGTAGTATAGCTTTAACATCTTGTTGTGAAGATTACATTCAAGTGTTTGATGATGCAAATCATAATTCACATGATTGAAAGATGAGATGATGATTGTCATAAAATCATTGAAATGTGATGTCGTTGTTGATTTGACAGCAAAGAAAGTCAAGATGTTAAGAAACAACATTCTCAAATTAAAGTAGATTCAAAGAATCATTATTTAAGTTCATTGAATCTTACACACTTCAATTTTTCAAACGTATTGCATAATTTTACTTTCTTCTCAATTGCTCTTTGTAGTACTTGTGACTTAATAAACATTAAATAATACTATCATGAAAATAATGTTGACTGAATGCATATGAAACATCATGACTAGTGCTAAACAAACTTTCACTACTCAACATGTTAAAAGACGAAGAAATACTACTTTTGAACTTCATTCATCTTTCAAATCTGTCAAAAAAGCAGTTGTAAAAAGAATATTAAATGTTTTGAAGCAAACAAATAAAACAGAGTCGTGAAACAAACAGTTTAATTTGAAAAACATCAAGTATCTTTTTAAAGATACTGTCTTATTTACTGATTTGAATTCACGATTCAGACATAATACACAGCATTGATTCAAGCAGATTTTGAGTGTCAACAATAATAGTTGAAAGAACAAAGTTGATTCTGAAATATATGATGAAGAGATAAATGAGAACATGATCGAGAAGTCTGTAGACTTTCATGATGATGATTCAAATGTATATGATCTGTTTTACGTTGTAAACTGAATAATCATACTTGATGATAAAGAGATTTCACACGACTCAGATACAAAAGTATTTAATTATGCAAGCGAGTTTGACTTTGAGCTTTAACATAGCGATCAATCTCGTTTGATCTTCAACTGATGTATCAATTGAAACTACATGCATTTTTCGCTTTGCAATCAGACTATTGTTCATTGCTTCAATCAATTAATCAAAATGACAAAGACATTGAAAAGATGTAACGACTGAAGAAATTTGAAGAATATACTGTTTCATTTGCAGAATAGTGACAAGAGAGAATTCATCATTGAATTGATCAATTCATAAACTTGCAAAGATCTCAATGATTATATCACAAATGATGAAACTTTTCTTGAGCTCAAAGTATTAAGAAAAGACAGAAAGATACAAGTGTTGAAAGATGAAATCTTAATTATTATTTTGAATTGCTTCTTTTGTATATCAGTTAACTGATTGCTTTCATTCAGATCAGTGACATCACTCATGTAAAGTGTTTAAAGAATAAACATAAGAAGCATTTGCAAAGAGACGAGTCATACATACTCAATCTTCTTACTCGTTGATGATGTTATCACAAGCAGTGTAAAAACTTCACTTACATCTGTTATCATCAAGATATAAATCGTTTTCATGAAGTGATAGAATTCAAAATGATATGATATTGAGCAACATCAATCGCAAGAGATGACGAAAAGATTGACTGTAACAACTCTTCATTCAATCTAGTTATTGAACGACTTCATTCATTCTCAAGAGATAAAGATTCATTAATGAAATCAAAGTCTTCATCAAGCAGTCAGTTCATTGCAGACACTGTTTATAGTGTGACATCATTAAGTATGCTTTCATCAAAGTTGATGTATGTAACAACATCTGATTCGTTAATATATGCATTGTAATTAAACTCATGATTTAACTATTGACAGTAGTAATAAATGAGTTCAATTAAAACATGTCATCAGATGTGTTAAAATTCTTGTTGTCATTCAAACAAGCAGTCAACATCACATGAAGAATTATCAAATGAGAAGTTCTTTGAAACAAAACTACATCATTTTCAATGTTATTTCATCATCGCTCGTTACTGTCACTTATTTGACTGATGAACTCATCTCTACGTTTGTTGATCAGCTAATTTCTTCATTTAAGTTCAAATCTTTGATCTTTAATACTTGAATTCTCTCAGTCTTCATTGTACATCAGATAGTGACGACTATAAAATCTAAGCAATCTTGCACTTATGATAAGCTCAGAAGAAGCAAGAATGAGTTTAAGCGCAATTAACATGCTATCAGAATGTTTCAAATAAAGATGAAGAAAATAAATGCATAGTCATATATCTCTTGAGTTGCTCATCAAGTCATGACAAGAGCGAGATAGATGATGATGACAAGATAAAATTTGTAAATTCTGAAAATTGCTTCGACTTGAAATATATAGCACTTTAGCAATCATTACTCTCATCTCATAAAAGATTTAAATGATTGCATCTTGAGCGACAATAGTTAGATCATGAGAATAGCGATTATATTTATTCAAGTGATTGATTTCATTTTCTTTACAATTTAGCTAGATATAGTTTACATATCTTAATTATTGAGCTCAAATTGAAGTCAATAACTTCTGAATAAACATGATTCATCAACTTTGCAATTGACATTTTTTGATTCATCTCATTACTGACATTTCATGCACAGATAAACAGTTAAGCGTAAAGAATTGTTACAATTCATCATTGCTTTGTACAAGTTATATAAAAACACTAATCAAAGACTTACAGATAATGCAGCATGTATGCTCTTCATGTGAAATGAAGATAAACAACATCAGCGAGCTTGAACATTATCTTCATCACTGTCATGTTTGCTTACATGATCAATCATGAAAGATTCTCTGACGAAAGTTATCATTATCATCAGAATCATTATCATGCAATTTGATGTAGCTCATCTGATGCAATCATGAGACTGCAGAATGAGATTCAAACTCAAATGATTTTCATGATGAGAATGTTCAGATGAACATTAAAGACGAGAATCAAGAATATATGTTAATAAAAGATTTTGCAGAAGAGCACATGAACATTGAGATGAATAGCGCTGATTTGAATCAAAATATGAAACATATATCATCAAGAATTGAAATAATACAACTTCAAACTGAACTTCTCTTCACATCATCAGCGTTTCAAATTGAAATCTTCATCAAGACAATTAATTATGATGTCGAAACAACAATCAACGTGTTAAAGAAAGTATCAGAGTTGTTGAGTTCAAATTCTCAAATGATCAAGAATATAAACAACAATCAATATTATTCATTTCAATGCAAAGCAGATTATGCATTTGCTCACTGACTTCATCAAATGAAAATTATCAAAGACAGTGTTAATCAATTCTTTCAAGACTTGCGTTTGCAAGTTTTACATTAACATGTCAGCTTTCATGATGTGAACAAGTGATTGACATTTCTACATCAGATTTCATATGATGTTGAAAATGACAAGTGACATTCTTGAATGTTTACAGTTGAATTCAGTTATGAAGAAGTTCAAGAAGAGCAGCACTGCATTTTGTATTATGACATCATTGAGACATTTTGATTCTTGTTGAATCATTCATCATTTCAAGACAAGCTGATCTACGCATTCATTCAACATTATAATGTCGACAACTTTGAATTTATAACGAGATGCATACTGCTGATTGATGATGAGAAACGCAGAAGAAGCTTTCTGATGATGTTATCATGATATCACTGTTAATTTTCATTGATAAGACAGTCTTGACTGAGCATTGAAGCAATTTATCTGCATGATTTATATATTTAACGATAGAAAATCTAAATTGATGCATAAGACATGCTCAAAAATGATTGAAATTAATTCTTTTGAAATTTCTTCTCATAGTTGACAACAATGATAATAATATCAAGTCAAAGATTTGACACATGATGTTATCAATCATACTCAAGCGTACATTAAACATGTATCATCATGCATTAATACATGATCTCACACGTAACAGTCGTTGAAGCTATGTTCAAAAACGACATTTCTGTTCTTTGCATGAAAAATAAGATAAGACAATGTTATTTGATAATCATCAAGTTCATGATGAACTACGAGAAACAAGTATTAATTACAGACATCAAGATGAATCAACAATGCTTTATTTATCAAATATCATTTCATGAGCATGAAAATTTAAACAAGACATGATCAATTCAAATGCATGCATTCATTAAAAATCAACAGAGATAACAAAGAAAGAACAATATGATCAAGAATGATTTTTCTTGAATACATTCAGTGAAAAACTTTGCATGATCACATATGTTTATTAATATTCATGAGATAATGATGATAAACATGCTACATCAACTACTTAAGAAAATCATCTCATATCTGATGTTATAATTCAGTCAAATCATCAACAAGAGTGTTTATATAAATTGAAGAAGAAAAGAAATTAGATTAGCTTTAAATGATGCATCAGAAACAGCTCAGCTGAATCAAAGATTTCACGTCATTTCATCATTTAAAGATATGAAGAGATTTGTCAAGTACAGTATGATTAAGCAATGAACTGATGCAGATCAAAAGTTGATTGTATGTCAACTTATATCAATTATCACATTGCTTCTGATCACAAGAACGTTTGCAGCGATTCACTTTGCTTAAGCAGTGATAAACTTCATGATACTTGCTCAGTATCATTTGCATGATGAAGAAATTCTTTGATATCTTGAACATGCGCTTTTTCAATTGAATAAGTTAAAGAATGTTTTTTGTCATTTGCAATCTGAGTGTTCAGATACAGACATTGATCATTTCAACATTTTAAAACTACATGCAATAACACATTATGTAAGTCAGATTTGAAAATATGATAATGTTGATAATTTTAATACAAAGCACAGTGAGATTGCACACAAGCATTTAATAAAGATCTTTTTCAATTGCATCAACAAACAAGAAATGTTTCAAAAACAGTTATTGCATTACAATACTTAACATCTGAATCTTCTTGCAATGAAAGATATTCTTCTTTACAAAGATATAAAACAGAGTAAGATCAATAAGCATGCATTGACTGTTATAATAACATGATTCGATTATGTCTTTAATCTTTGTAAAATTTAAGATGCACTCATTCATGAATAATGCAATCAAATACAAGAGACAAAACTCAATTCAAAGTTATGATGTCATGCATTGATTTTAATTGAAATTCTGAACATAAAGAAGCTTTTTGACATGTTAACAGTCTTCATGCGTAAGTGTCACAACATAGTTGACAAGAAAGTTGTATCAAATAGAGAGTTAGATAAAAAGAAAAAAGACTCAATCTGAGTGAAATCATACTACGTAAGTGTTCATGAGTCACTTCAATGCTGAAAATGAGATGAAAAAGACGTTGATAACTTAGAAAATCTTGTCAATGATAGAATATACTGCTCATTAAACTGACAGAGAAAGAAGAAAGTTTGAAGACGTGACTATGTTCTGATTCAGAAAAGATTGAAAGAAGCAACTGAAGTCTCAACTCTGTTAAATAATCAACTGTCTGATCAGCTACAACTTATTCTTTTTATTATAGATTCGTTGTATTAAGACAATAAGAATAATGAGTTATAACACAATGATGTTCTTGTTGAACTACTTAAATCTTGCAATGAGAAAACTTAACATGCTGTACATGAAATGATTAAGATAAAGCACTGATTTAAAGATAACATCAAAAATTCTTGTTCACTTGAAGTTAGTTGATTTTTTCATTTGCATACAATTCTAAGAAGTGTGCATGTTGTATCAGCAAATGATATTTTTAGCAAGTCAAACAAAAACAAGTTCTTCTACATTAACAACTTCAGCGACTGAGATTCTTACAATTTAATATATGAGAAGAATTTCTTGCATAAAAAAACAAGAATAGCAGAATACTACTTTAAATATGAAAGCTGAAGATATTTGAAACTGATTCAATCTTATTGCAGACAAAAATCAAACAATTTATATGTATTATGTTTATGTTTCAAAGCATATACAGAATCATTGAAGTCAATGATGCTACACAATTAAACAATTAAGAAATATAATCATCTTTTGACTTTATTCAATCAAATTTCTCTTGATGAACAGAAGTCTCAACTACGAATCAATGAGAATTAAAGTCAAAGTTTAATCTTATAAAAGCTTTGTTCTTATGAAATATATGTAGCAAACAAAGCTTTGTTCACTGCAAAAGTATCATCAGCTACAAATTTGATATTATGAAGTCAATCAGTCAAAGTCAACTGTATTAATGAATTGATCTGAAAGAAAATTGACTTAATGATTGCAAGCAATTGTATTACAAAAGAGTGTGAGTAATTCAGTAGTAAACTCTAGATAATTAATATGTATTTCATAAATTTAGTTGAAAGCTTAAGCAGTAAGTAGATTACTGAAAGTTGATGTCAATTATCACATGAACAAAATGCAGCAAGTATGACATCAATTAAATTCTGAAGTTATGAATTGCTGATGTTAAAGTTTTTTATGATAAGTGCAGTCATTAGTCACAGACATGAAAATATTCAACAAACATCAAGTCTTCTCTTTAATATAATGAATGCATTGTTGAAGATATCATGTAAAGAGTATATATATTACAAATGATTAATAAACAGAGTGAAAGAAGAACTCAGCATTAATGAGTCTGAATACATGCAATTGAAGATGCAAATACAAAATCAAATGAGATTTCTTCAGCTTATAAAATGAAAGCTAAATATAAACAAGTCAAAAAAAATCATCAGATCAACATTTAAAATCATATATCATGAGTTTTATATTATATTCAATGATGTTGCAAGATCAAGAAGTGATTCTATGTTAATGTTCATGACACAACGATCAAATTACAATGTAAAAAGATGATTCAGAGTCAGAGAAACATGATGAAATAATTTCAAGTACAATTATTCATCATCTTCTTAACTGAAAACATACTCACATCTCTTGAGTTATGTCATCTGTAATGAACAAGATCTCAAGAGATCTCAATTAGTATCAGTCAGATCAGTAAAAATTCTCATAATACAGATCAGTCACAATCTCAATCATAATACATGCTGCAAATTACAAGATCTTCTTAAACACAAATCAGTGAAGAATTTGATTTACATCAATGACATGAAATATAACAGATTTATGAAGCTGATTGAGAATGAGCTGAATTACGACTGTGTCACAGATACAATGATATATGATCAAGCTGAATTCGCAAGAATATATATCAGCAATGAGCGCGAATGAAAAACAGCATTGAAAGAAATGCATGCAGAAGAATTTATTCACTTTCTTTTTACAATTCAATCTGCTGCAAACAATGATTGTAAATTTCAGATCTTTTGTGATACTCAATTCAAGCAGCTGATCATCGAAGAAATTATGTAGAATGCTCATAAAAAATATGTTCATGTTCAAAACTCTCAGTATAAAATGACATAGCAAGATCATGTCATAATTGAGAAATTTTAAAAATCAATGACAAGATTTATAGTTCATTCAACATTGACAAAGATTCAATGAATTTTTATCAAGATTAAATGAACTATTCTTAATGCTTGAAATAAGATAAATTTCTCTCTTATCATGAGAAAAAATTGTTTGCAATCTAACATTCTCTTTTATTCTTCTTCTCAATCATTTGTTGCATAAATTTTCTCGATGATCATACATTGTTGAATCACATCAAATGATTCTCATCTTGAATGCAACATGAGAATACATTGATCTTTATGATGATGAGTTTATCAAGATACTAAGTGACATTACAGAAAAGACATCATCACATGAGCAACTTCAAGACATCATCATCATCAAAGCGCAGCGCAGTTGAACATACAAAGATTCACAATGACAACGAGATTGCAACAGATTTAAACGACAGCAATTTTGTAAAAGAAGTTTTCAACAAAGATAAATGTATCACTCTTAAAGTAATAACTGTTACAAGCGTATCAAGATCAATAAGACTGAACAAGACTGAAGTTCTAATCAATTCGCAGTGCACGCTAGCGAGTACTCTGCGTAATGATTAAAACTAGTCAACGATCTAGTCGAGATCTGACTCAGATAGAACTCAGATAGAACTCAACATTCTTTTTCTTTCTTAACACTTTTTTCTTTCATCAACATCTTGTTCATTCACATCATCTTCTTTTCATATCACAAACACATTTCTTTCAAGTCTAGCGCAGTCTCTGAACATTACATAAAAAGAAGCTTTTGTATCAATCTTCTTCTGTATTCTTAATATTCAGTTATAGCTATCTTTAAAGATCAAGCACTATCAATTCTGATCTTCATTGATTGTATCATTTAAACACAATTCTGACAATAACTCACTTAAAAATTTAAAAGAATAAATGACTAATTTGAAAAAAGACAGAATCGAATGCTGTCAGAGCATTCAGTGAAAGTATCTTCGTGAAGTCATCATAACATTTCAAAAAACTCAATGTATGCAACATTGAACAGCTTGATTCTTTTCAATCAATCAATAATAAGCATACTAAAATTGATTTTAATGATGATGATGTTAATGATGCAGACTGAGAATCAATAACATCATATTTATGAGAAAAGATGTTACATCAAATTAAATGCAACTTCATCATTGATCATGAGTCAATTGTTGAAGTTTGCACTCGTTATCTACTTGTGTGAATATTGAGCAATCATGTTAATAGCAATAGCAGTTCATGATCAGACTTCAAAAAGAAATGACTTAATGAGAAAATGAAAGAAGCATGAAAGAATATTGCAAATCATCTAGACAAGAAGTCAGATCACAAACATTCTGAAGTAGAGAACATTTCAACAACAAGAAAGACTTGAAAGATAATATGCTCAGATCTTTCATTGCAAATAAAACTCATAATAAATAAATGTACAACATTTTTGAAACGTGATGATCTAGTGTACTGAGTCAAGTATGAATCATAGTCGAGAGTGAATACAACTGATAGAAGCAATTCATCAAAAAAGAACAAAAAAATTTAATAAAAAGTCTGTTAAATAATGATGACTTTGCGTGTAAAAAGATATGTACTAATCAAAGATTGCAACATCGTTTAATGTGAAAAGACTTTTCAAGACAGATTCTGCGCAAGAATAATAACAAATGTACTGATTCAGAAGATTTACTGCAAAGTCAGAAATGAGATAGCATATCAAGAATACTTGAAGATATTCTTTGATTCACTTTCTACTAATGTTGTTCTCATCACAATAACAATGATTACTCATTGTATACAAGAATATGAATCAGAAGAGCACAGATTAAACAAGTTTGAGAAATCAAATGTGAAGAGTAAGTGAACATTTGCATATATCAATGACTAAAGTGATTGAAGTGAAGCTGAACTTGATAACATGCAACAACATGAATGCACATTAATGTGACATGAAATCAACAAGCTTGCAAGCATTAATAATTAATATTGAAGATTCTGCTATGTTGTATTAAGCAACAGATCAATAATGATGATATTGAAGCAATTATGAACACTCAAGCTGTACTTAATGTATACGTTAATTGTCTCAATGATCTCTCATTATATGAGTTAGAAAACGATGTGCAACTCAATTTAAACGCAAGTTATAAGAAAACATTCTTGAGTTCAGAAAGCATTTTCATCTTTCAATCTTCAAAACTAACGTTGCTTGTCTTTGATGTAGTGTTATTAAATAAAGTTGTAGATATCACAACTCATAATTAAATCTTTAATCATTAACGTTGTGTAGAAGAGATTGATTGAATCGAACACAGAGAATGAATCGTTGACTGATGATGCTCAAGTCAGCAAGAAGCAAATTCTTAGCAAGAGATTTCACTTTACATCACAAACTAAAGATCAATTACGTATCATATTGCAAAGCGATGAATATGAATTCATGATAGCATAATAAAATGATGTCAAGTTAACAATGATTAAAATCAACTGAGAATGAAAGTTTAATGACTTGTAAAATGCTTTAAACATGAAGAAGAATGAATGTTTGTGATATAAAGCAGACAAGATAGACAAGATTCTAAGCAATGAAAAGAAATATGAAAGCTTCATGTGCAAGATGAGAAAGAAAAGCATCGTGAACATAACTTGCAAAAAGAAAGAAATTAAAGAAGAATAGAACTTAAGCACAGTAGTTACTATAATTAAATGATTCAAACAAAGTGAATATTTTGCTTCATACTGCGAAAGCACTTCTGTCACATATGTTTACATGAGAAAACATGATACTGATAGTGATGCAAGTGCATTGATTAAACACTTTGAACATCTTACTTAAAAATGTGCAAACGCTTATGTTGCAAATGTTGTCATGAGAGAACATAGTGCTAGAAGTGATGTAAATGCACAATAAGAAAAGAGTGATAATATTGAGAAGAATGATCAAGACATTTATGATGACATTTATTACTAAAGAACAAAAGATACATTGAACACTTTAAGCAGTCTGTGTGACATTAAAGTTATGTTTGCAATGTATGATAATTACGCAGTTAACAGCTTGATCGTTGATGATGATTCTAATGAAGAAAGATCATGCAGAGATAACAGTGAATTATAAGCTTCAATGATATTATTTGACATTATGACTTTAATTGCTACAAATGTCAAGATTGTATTTGTTGAATCAAATGATAAAGATGCATACTGCGCTCATAAAAGTTTTAAAGATGTTGATGTTTTTATGAATATTGATGCTTTTATGAATATGTCTCAGCTAAAAGTGACGTAAATCTGAAACATAAGATTAAATGAATATTCAAGATATTGATCGCTAAAAGCGCTAAAATCTATCACTGTCACTCTTTACAAATTGCGAATGTACAAATGAATCTGATTTGTGAGATGCACAATCAATCATCAGTTAATCATTCTGATATTTTTAGAACTGTGAAAGTCATAAAGTGAAACTACTATTGATCATTCATGTCAAAAACGATAAATTGATATATTTAAAACTGTTATATCTGTCAAAGTTCAAAAACATTTAGAAATAAATCAAATGACTTGCTTCAATCTTTATTAATATTTGAACAGTAATGATAAGATATAATAATGAACTTTATTATTAATTTCTTTGATTTGTATGATTACAACATTATTCTGACTGTCATTTGCAAATTGTTAAAAGAAAGATATTATATTTCTTGCATCATTAATGATGAAAATATCACAGTTGAAAAGATAGCTAAAATGTTGATTTAATAAGTATATTAAACTCATGATTTATTAAGCTTCATAGTATTTGATCGAGATTCGCAATTCATCTTTATACTATGAAAGTTTCTTTGCAAACGACTGAGCATTTCTTTTTGATTGTTCATTGTTTATCATTCTCAAATTAATGATCAAAGCGAATAAGTCAATTAAAACGTTGAGCGATATCTTTGATTTTTCTGTTTGTATATGTAAAATGACTAATTTAAATGACTACTTATAATTGAGTTTGTTGATAATAACATCTTGTTCTCAGTCATCTTCTTGATTCTTTTCTTTATAAACAAGAATTTTCATTCTCATATGAGCTTCGATTCTGACATCATCGAGTATGAAAGCACTTACGAACGCTTGCAGATTAATTGAGTCAAGAATATATCTGAACAAATGAACAAGACATTAATCTTTGCTTGTGAAGCTCTGATTAAAATATGAAAACAAATGATGAATTAAGCTAATAAGCATAGAAAGAAGATCAATTATGAGATTAAATCAAGAATGTTTCTGAATGAATAAAACATTATTACAGCGAGACTTTTCAAAAAATTGAATAACAAAATGCTTGATTCTTTTCAAATCATTGATTTCATTGACTCATTTTATAAATTGAAACTACTTAAGACTATGCATATACATAATGTATTTCATTCAAAGCTTCTTCATCTCATCATCAATGACTCTCTGTCTGATCAGAAGAATAAATTCTCAGAGTTAATAATGATAAATGATGAAAATGAATGAGAAATCAATGATATATTAAACTTTCAATGATATCAAAAATGACTTCAATATTGAGTTAAATGAAAAAGCTATGATAGCAATCTCAACTGATATAATGCTGATGATGACAAATTTATAAACACTTAAGAAATGATTAATGACTTTCATATCAAATATTCAAGAAAAGCGCATTAAGAAACAACATTCATGCGAACATGAATATTCAAAAGAAAGAAATAATGTTATGATTCTAATTTTTATTTATTCTTTCTAACTTTGATTTGAGTTTCATTCTAATTGAGTTTAGTGAGCATTCAAGCTAGAAGTGATGTCATTGAGACTTTGCATCATATATGTAAGATGTTAACTCAATTAAGTTTAGCATAAAGCTGAGAAACATACATATAAGAATTGAGTTCTTTTCTATAAATACTTTTCTTTCTTAGCATTTATTTATTAGTTAAATGACATTCATATGACTCACTTTATACTGATTTCTAACAACTTTTGCTGAATAAACTAAATTGATTACGTCAAGTTAAGTATTTAAGTTTGAGTTAAGTACTTGACTTGAAAAATGTTGAGTTGAATTAAATTTTTTTGAAAAAAGTGTTGAGTTAAATTGAGAAGTTGAATTCAAGCACTTGAATTGAGTTGAGAAGCTTGATTTAATAATTCAATTCAAAAACTTAATTCAATTCAACAAGATATTAAATAAATGTAAATCGCTTAATCAAACAGTCTTCATATTCTTCTTTATGACTTTCTATCAAAGTCAAATGATCTTCATGTTTTTTCTTCATGTTTTTCTTCATGTTTTTCTTCATGTTTCTCTTCATGTTTTTCTTTATGACTTTTTATTAAACAATCTTCATGTTTGTTAAAGATCTGTTTAAAGTGAGTCAGATAAAGATGTCATTTAACTAGAAGATAAATGTTAAGAAAGAAAGATAGTTACAGAAAAGAAGCTGATTACATATGTGTATTTCTCAGTCAACGTTAGACTCAATAAAGACTAGTCAAGATGATGAAGTAAGAATAAATCTGATAAGATTAGAAGATTGAGTCTGACAAGACTAATGTTAAAGATCAACTTAAAGCGAGTCATAAAAGTGTCATTTAACTAATAGATAAATGCTAAGAAAGAAAAGTATTTACAAAAAAGAACTCAATTCTTATATGTGTGTTTCTCAACTTTGTATTAAACTCAATTGAGTTAACATCTTACACATATGATGCAGAGTTTCAATGACATCATCTTTAGATTAGATTGAAATCAGACAAAGACTAAATGAAGAGTAAATGAAAACTAGAATCGTAATATTACTTTTCTTCTTTGACTATTCATGTTCGCATGAATATTATTTCTTAGTGCGCTTTTCTTGAATATTTAATATGAAAGTCATCAATCATCTCTTGAGCATTCATAAGCTCATCATCATCAGCGTTATATCAGTTGAGATCATTGTCATAACTTTTTCATTTGACTCAATATTGAAGTTATCTTTAATATCATTAAAAATTCAATATATCATCGATTTTTCATTTGTCTTCATCGTTTATCACTATTGATTTCGAGAGTTCATTCTTCTGATCAGACAGAAAATCATTGATGACAAGATGAAGAAGCTCTGAATGAAATACATCATGTATATGCATAGTTTCAGATAGTTTCAATTTATAGAATGAGTCAATGAAATCAATGATCTGAAAAAAATCAAGCATCTTGTCATTCAATTTTTTGAAAAGTCTCACTGTTGTTACGATTCTAGCTACGCATCTATGTTGATAGCTATGTTGATGACTATGTTGATGACTATGTTTCTGACGAGCGATCGACAATAGTCAGAAACATAGCCATTAACATAGCTATCAACATAGATGCGTAGCTAGAATCGTAACATTTGTAATGATGTTTTGTTCATTCAGAAACATCTTTGATTCAATCTTATAATTGATTTTCTTTCTATGTTTATTAGCTTGATTTATCATTTGCTTTCGTGTTTTGATCAGAGCTTCGCGAGCGAAGATCAGTGTCTTATTCATGTAATTAAATATATCTTCAACTTGAGTGATCTGCAGACGTTCGCGAATGCTTTCATACTTGATGATGTCAAAGTTAAAGCTCATATGAGAATAAAAGCTCTTGTTCATGAAGAAGAGAGTCAAGAAGATGACTGAGAACAAGATGTTATTGTTGATAAACTCAATCATGAATAGTCACTTAAATCAGTCGTTCTGCATATATGAACAGAAAGAATGAAAATATCGCTTAACATTCTGATTGACTTGTTCACTTTGATCATTGATCTGAGAGTGATAAACGATGAACAATTGAAGAGAAATGCTCAGTCGTTTGCAAAGAGACTTTCAAAGAATTAGACTAATTGTTAAGTTGAGTTTCAAGTTGACATTTTAAACTTGAATCAAGATCAAGTCAAGTTGCTCACATTTTCAACTCAACTTGAGTTGAGTTGCTCATATTTTCAATTCAACACGACTTAATTCGACTGAGAATTGAGTCAACTCAACTCAATTCATCAAGAATTTGAGCTTGACATCAAGAGAGTTAAATATAGAAATTTTTCCGGTTTTGCATTATCTTTTTGCATTATCTTTTCAATAGAGAGTCATGAAGAAAAACATGAAAATCATTTGATAGAGAGTCATGACGAGAAACATGAAGAAAAACATGAAGAGAAACATAGAGAGAAACATAGAGAGAAACATAAAGAGAAACATAAAGAAGAACATAGAGAGAAACATAGAGAGAAACATGAAGAGAGTCATAACGAGAAACATGACAAAGAACATGAAGAGAAACATGAAGGAAAAACATGAAGATCGTTTGACTTTGATAGAGAGTCATGACGAGAAATCATAATAGAAAGTCATGAAGAAAATCATGAAGATTGTTCAATCAAGCTATTTACATCTATCTAATATCTTGTTGAGTTGAATTGAGTTTTTAAATCAAGTTATCAAGTCAAGCTTCTCAACTCAACTTGAGTGCTTGAGTTCAACTTTTTAATTCAACTCAACACTTTTTCCAAAAAATTTCAACTTGACTCAACACTTTTTGAGTCAAGTACTTGACTTGACGCAATCAATTTACAAAGAATGAAGATGAATTGAGAATCTCGATTGAATACAATGAAGCTTGATAAATCGTGAGTTTAATATACTCATTGAAGCAACATTTCAGCTGTTTTTTTGACTGTGATATCTTCATCATCAATGATGCAAGAAATATAATGCCTTTCTTTTAATAATCTGCAGATGATAGTCAGAATAACGTTGTAGTCGTACAAATCAGATAGATCAATAATGAAGTTCATGACTATATTTTGTCATTGCTGTTCAGATATCAATAGAGATTGAAGCAAGTCATTTGATTTATTTCTAGATATCTTTGAACGTTGACAGATATAGCAGTTTTGAATATATTGATTTATCGTTTTTCGCATGAATGATCAATAGTAGTTTCGCTTTATAACTTTCACAGTTCTAAGAATATCAGAATGATCAACTGATGATTGATCATGCATCTCATGAATCAGATTCATTTGTAGCAGCTCGTTGAACGAAACTCATAGCTGACTATCATGATACAAAATTTCATTCTGAGCTCAACAATTCTTTAATTTGATATTTTTATATTGTATCTCATCTCTTGCTATTGCTTTGCGAAGTAGCATACAATTCTCATCGATTTCATTAGTCTCAAGAATATGTTTATAAATTGATTTACTGATGTTCTTCTTTAAATCAGCAATTTTCATTCGATTCAAAGTCAGAATAGTGATTCATTGATAGTGAATGCACTCATCTTCTGAATCTCTGAGCACGACGTCAGCTCAATAAGTTAATGCATTGATCTTGATGTTTTGTTTGTCAGATTGATACATTATCTTAAAGTTGAAATCAGCGAGCTTTTGAATTCAGCGCATCTGACGTCTGCTCAGCTCTTTATCTTTCATTAATGAAATGAGTGCTTGATGATCAATGAACATCTTGATAGAAATGTCAGTTAGTTTCAGTTCAAGTCATCAGTGTTCAAATGCTTGAATGATGATCAGAAGTTCTTTATCATATATCTTGTAATTGCATTCAGCAGAAGACATGTTCTTGCTATAGAAGATAATTGAATGTAGTACTTCTTCGTCATCATATTGAGAGAGAACTTCATTGTTGATGTAGTTGAATGAGTTGATTTCAAGAATAGTTTTACGAGTTTAATCAAAGTGACGTAGTATAGAAGTCTTGATCATACATCTCTTCATATAATTGAAGATGATCTGACAGACTTCATTTCATTCAAATATGATTTTCTTTTGAGTAAGTTGAATCATTGAACGAACAATCTTTGAAAAGTTCTTAATAAAGCGTTGATAGAAGTTGCAGAAGTTAATGAAGAACTGCATCTGAGTGAGATTATTGAGTGTAGATCAATCAACGACTGCTTGCATCTTTCGCGAGTTCATCTTCAATTATTTGATTAATATCAAGAGTTCTAGAAAGATAGTTTTCTGAACATGAAACTCGCACTTGTTGATGTTTATCTGTAGATCAACTTCTTGTAGTTTATTTAAGATTAATCGTACATGTTGCTTATGTTTCTTCAAGATCTTGCTGTAAATGATAATGTCATCTAGATAAATCTGACAAAACTGATGTAGATATTCAAACAACACGTCGTTTATATAGTGTTGATAAAATGTTGATTCATTGATTAATTTAAAGAACATTACATGATAAATGCATGCGTAGTTTATTGAATGCAACAATGATGTTCAATTGAGTCAAATATTTGCTTTCTTGTATATGAGCGAGAATCTTATCTATCAATGACAAAAAGTAGTGATCTCATTTGATCAAAGCATTGAGCTTTCTGTAATCGATGCAGAAATACAGACTATCATCTTTCTTTTTAATAAACAAGATGAGCGAGACGTATGATGCAAAGCTGAAGAAAATGAATTCTTGTTTAAATGATCAATCAGATACTTCTTTATCTTCTGAAGCTTGTGATTGAACATCTGATATAATCTGCTTCGAGAAAATGTTTCTTCATCGTTCAACTTAATTTTGTGATCGTAGAAACGATGCAATGATAGCTGATCAATCATTACTCAATCGAAGATATCTAAATAGTCATGATATTCAGAAAGAAGCTTGATCTTGACTTGCTTGAGAGCTTCAGCGTGAGAAAGTTCATGCAGATTCACTTCTTCAGACTTGTTTTTAACTGTAGTTATGAGTTGATTGATTTTCAAGATGATAACAGCAAAGATCTTGATATTTGATTGTTTGACTAACATTCTATATGTTGCTGTCTCTATCATTGCTATGTTCATTGAACTGAAAGAGAATGAATTCAGACTGAACGTTAATTTAGAATTTTTAATGCTAGTTAAAGTCGCGTTACATGATTTTAACTGTTTAATTGGTTTAACTGATTGAAAGAGAGTGATTTCAGACTGAATTGAGATGTAGTGAAAAATCTCTTTAGTATATGAGTAAAAGTCAAACTTTTCTGCTTCGTGATTGTCTTGTTGCTTGTGAGTAGAACAATCAATTTATGATTAAAGATGAAATTCGAAAATCGAAGAAATAGATTCACATATCAATTACTAGATTGATTTTATTCATTCATGTTTTTTCAAGAATCATTTGATGTTGACTTAATTGAATAATCAACATAAAAGCTGTGTCAATCGTATGATCTTGAACAGTCAGATTCAAATAGATGACATGAGTAATGAGTTTCTTAACATAATGATCATCAAATTCTTGAATTGACTTCGCTTTGATTAAAGTCAGAAATTCAATTTGCAACTGATCACAAACAATCTGCGCGATTACTTCATTAATGAATGAATAGTCAGCAGCTTCGATGTTAATCAATGACTTCAATGAGTAACTAATTTCATTGCTAGAAAGTACATATTTAATAGTCAAAGATTCAGAAGTAAAAGAATCATCTGACATGCTTATCATTGAAGAAATTAACATCTTTTTCATTGCATCTTTGATGAAAGTCACTAGTTTTTTGTCTCGCTATCTTTGAAAGAAGATATTTTCTCATTCTTCTTATTCTTTGAAATGATGATCTCATGTAGATGAGAAATGAATGCACAAGATGCAGAAGTATTGATCTTGTTCTAAGAACAATTCTTGAACAAATGACTTGAAATCTTGCAAGTATAGCAAATGATAAATGATCTTGCTGACTCAAAGATAGAAGAGAAAATAGACTTAACATAATTAATTATCAAAGTCGTCACTGACAATGAAGTAGCAGCGCATTTATCAGATACAACAGTGACTTTGATGATGACAGTGTGAAGCTGACTGCGTAGCTGATAGTTGACTCGCTGTTTATTATTCACATCTTGAAGAAAGATCTTAAGATGATGAAGTGAAGCAAAGTCTTCAAAGCATATTGACAAAGCATTCTGCAAGCAATTGTTGATCTTATTCTGAAGATCATTCATCAGAGTGCAATCATCGTAGTCTAAATAGCTGAATAACTTCATAAAGTCAAAGTAGAAAACGTTGAAGAGCTTATCTGCTTGTTTCAGAGCGTTGTACTTGCAACGACACTTTTGATTCTTATTCTGATTCTCGTAGATTTCTTCTAAATGCTTGAGTAGCTTGTAAATTGAGATGTAAGAATGTAAAGCATCATGATGATGTTAAGCAAAGATATGCTCAGCAGCATCATCTTCTAGTCTAAATATCACATAGATAATGCAGATAGTCTCATCAGTGAAGTGATCAACATTTGTCTGAAGCTTGTCATTTATCTTGATTCTTTAGCTATTTCATGATGATTTATCTTCATTAATGAATACAAATGAGTTCAAAAACTTGAAAGACTTGTGATGATCATTATTGAATAAAGTGAACGACTTACATTGAGTATGATTCTCGATAAATTGACAAGATAAAGACTTTATAGAAACTTGAGATTCAGTAAACTAATGAGATCATGATTGATTTGTTGAATATGATACTTCTTTGAGTTTATTTTTGAGATTCAACATTTTCTTTCAATAGTGTTTATTTATCTCTTCTAGATTGTTTATGATCATCTGTTTGATCTCTAATTGATTCAATCTCTTGTCATGTTTGAGTTGAACAGCAATTCACTGCTCATTGAGTTTCAAAGTCATGTTTCATTGATCTTTTAACTCGATCAGCATCTTGATGATCTTGTCTGATTAATCAATAGCTCATTGACGAAGTTGTTGACTTATGTTGATGTTTCATGAGATAGCAACATTCTGAGATCTCGCTGAAGCATTGAAAGAAATAAGAAAAACTCATTTACTAACAGTGCTTTTAAGCAGATAAGCTGTTCGTGACTCAACTAATTCAAAGTCACGTGTCATTATGAGAAATTAAAGATAAAGATAAATAGATAAATTTAATTGTGATAAATTTGAGTGATTGATTTAATAAATTTGAGTAAATTTGAATGTGTGTTTTGATGAAAGTAATTCAAAGAATTTCTTGCGAATTTTCTGAATAGAAGTAGATTATTTCGTATCATTTACACGTTGATAGCAGAGTAGTTAATTAGCATTTATCTACTGTTAGAAATCGATCTAGAGCGAGTCATAAAGATGTCATTTAACTAATAAATAAATGCTAAGAAAGAAAAGTATCTACAGAAAAGAACTTGATTCTTATATGTGTATTTCTCAGTTCTGTGCTAAACTCAATTGAGTTGACATCTTACACATATGATGCAGAGTCTCAATGATATCATCTTTAGATCAGATTCTCGCTAGGCTTGATTAGAATGAAATCAGACGAAAACTAAACAAAGAGTAAACGAAGACTAGAATCATAACAACTAGAATCATGATATTATCTCTTCTCTTCAATGATTCATGTTCACATGAATGTATTTTCTGCTCAACTCAATTGATTGCTCAATCATGATTTCACAAACTTAGATCTGTTAAATCATGATTGATTGAATTGTTAATTAGCGCGATTTGTTCAAGTATTAAATATGAAAATCATCAATGATTTTCTGAATGTTCATAAATTCATCATCATCAGCGTTGTATCAATTAAGATCATTGTCATAATCATTTTATTTAACTTTATACTGAAGTTGTCTTTGATATCAACGAGAATTCAATATATCATCGATTTTTCACTCGTTTTCATCGTTTATCACTATTGAATTTGAGAATTCATTCTTTTGATCAGACAAGAGATCATCAACGACAGAGCAAAGCAGATCAGAATGAAATATATCATAAATATACATAAACTCTAATAATTTTAGTTTATATGAAAAGTTAATAAGATTTAAATTAATGAAAGAATTGAGCATTTTGTCATCTAGTTTCTTGAAAGATCTCGCTGTAACAATGTTTCTTTCATTCAGAAACATCTTTGATTCAATCTTGTAATCAACTTCTTTTCTATGCTTATTGACTTGTTTCATCATTTGTTTCTGTGTTTTGACTAGTGACTCGTAAGCAAACTTCAGTGTTTTGTTCATATGTTCACATATTGAAATTTCTAAAGTCTATTGACTAGACTTTATTCAATGTTGACACGCTTCATAACAATTGAGTCTAGCGAGAATCTGATCTAGAGATGATATTATTGAAACTCTGCATCATATGTGTAAGATGTCAACTCAATCGAGTCTAGCACAAAGCTGAGAAACATACATATAAGAATTGAGTTCTTTTCTGTAGATACTTTTCTTTCTTAGCATTTATTTATTAGTTAAATAATACTTTTATGACTCGCTCTAGATTGACTTCTAACACGTGAGATTAAGTAGAATCTTATGAGTAATAGTCTTTCTAGCTAACTTCTCATCATAGTCTTGTATTAACTTCTCTTTTACTAGTAATATAAATTGTATTTCAAGTTTCTGACATACTTTATTGACTAGCTTATCATGTATCAGCATGTAGACGATGAAATCACTATCTATCAAAGAGCGAAGGCTGAAAGAATTGCTCTGAGAGATAAAAGAAGCATTGATCAGAAATGACTTTTCAAAATAGTTTTCTTTCAATAGAACTTTAGTTTGACTGCACAAAAATATAATCTTTATTTCTTCAATGATTCTGAAAGAAATAGCTAGTTTTTTGAATCAGAATTGAACTCAGAGTTCAATGTAAATTGATTAAACTTGTCATCTTTTAATGCATTGACTCTCAATCAATCAGAGCATTCTTTAGAAGTATGATTTAATTTGTGACAGATGAAACAGATTTCAGCTTGTAGATTAATGTCTTTAACGCTAGTTAAAATCGCGTCATACAACTTTGAATGATTGATGAATGTAGTGACTTTGATCTTTCTATAAAGATTCAATAAATCTCATTTCTCAGCAAAGATGACTTACTTTCTGACTTTGATCAAGAATTTATTTTCTTTGATGTCATTCATGACTTGATGCTCATTGTTCAAATGAATCAGATAATTACGAATTTCATTGAAAGATTCTAACTGAATCAGCTGACTACTTTAAGCTGCATGAAGATAATAAACTATCTTGTCTTGTAAATTAATGATCAATTGCTTTTCATGATATTTTAAATAGAAAAACAAACGTTGAAATATTGAATAAAAGTCATTAAATTTGCTCTTTTCTTGAATGAGATTAGCATATTCTCTTCAAAAGTTTGTCTCTTTGTTAAAATCATTGTATAGCTGAGCAAGTTCATTTAACAAATCATTGATTGTTTTATAGAAATTCAATGAATTGTGTTAACGTTGAGCTAAAGTAGCTTTGACTGCGTTTTCATTGATTTTAAAGTGAATATAAATTAGTATGATTTTATCAATATTAAAATGATCGATGTTGATCTTTAGCTTGTCATGAATCTTTTCTTGTTAATCATCTCAGAAAGATTCTGTTTCATCAGTAAATAAAGATGAATTTGAAAGCTTTTGAAATTGCTTAAATGAATTGAATATAATGAAAAAAGTAGAAGTATCTTCTTTAGTCAATTGCAGTCGATGTTGTAGTTTCATCATCTGATCTTGAAGCTTTTTAAGATTTAAATTCAATCATTCTTTTGCTTGATCAATTTCTTCAAAACAAGTCTTTCATATTTGTTCGCTGAATATTTTATTAAATAGCTCACAAGCTTCTACATTTAAATCTCATTAAGTTCGAAGATTGTTTAAATCTTCTAGAAAAACTTCTGAGTTTTGTTCAACTCAATGTTGTAGCTGCTTTACATTTTTGATATTTCAGAGAATAGAGACTTTCAGAGATTCATCAAGTGTCTGAGAATGAGGCAAGAATTGATGATGTTTTCATACAAAGTCAGTTCTAAGAAATTTCAATAAGCGAGAAGATAACTTAAAGTAAATGACTGAATTGAGATTTTGATTACTCTTGAAGAGATCAAATTGAGTATTCATAAATGATTGAATCATGATAAAGATTTTGATGATCAAGATTTTGATGATCAAGCAAATGATGATGCTCAACAGTAAATAGTAAGATCATTTGTTAAAGTATTTAGTCTTCAAAGAAAAGTGTTGCTGATTTGAGAAGATTTTTTTTGTGATTCTCAAGCAATCAATGAAGATTTTTTATCATTGATTCTATTAATTGATTTAAACTGATGCTACTGACTGAGCGATAGATTCTCTAACAATCACATAATCATATGTTCTCGTTGATTCTATTGATTTCTTGATGTTGTTCTGTCTTTCGATGTTGTTAATCATCAGATATACAAATTTCTTTATATTCATTTTGTTGTCAGTTGAGTGAATTTGAATGAATAATGAGATCAGTATCATGTGATTAACAAATTCTTAAAGTAATGTTGAGATTATGTCTAGAAACTAATCAGAGTGCGTGCATGACTAGAATGTTTGATCGATAGAGATAGTTATAACTAAGACTTTAAAAATACAGAAGAAAGAAAATACAAAAGACAAGAAGAACATGCTCTATATAGTAGTTACTCAGATTGACGTTAGTCTTAAAGAAGACATGTTGAAACACAAGAAAAATGTTGATTCAAAAGATGTTTGCAACATAAAGAAATGTGTTTGTCATAGAAATCTGTTAATCACTTGTAACACAAAGAAGTGTGTTTGTTTAAAAGACAATAAAAGCTGATTAGAAAATGTTAAAGAAGAAAAAAGATGCTGAGTCATATCTGAGTCAAATCTGAGTTATATTTAGAATTCTAGGTCAGATTTCAACTAAATCGTTGACTAGCTTTAATTATTACACAAAGTACTCGCTAGCGTGCATTGCAAATTGATTAAAGCTTCAGTCTTGTTCAGTCTTGATACACTCGTAACATATGACTGACTTTATTTGATTATTTAACAAATTCAAAGAATTTCTTGTGAATTTGAATGAACAATTAATTCGCTGATCTTTGATCTAGTTGAATGATTTCAATCATTTGTTTATACTTGTTGATCAGTGCATGAGTTTGAATCTTTTGTTTATTCTCGCTGAATCAGTTTATGAAAGAAGAAAGATGAATGTTGCTGCATGAACATAAGTCACTAAATCAAAGTTGATAGAGAGTTGAAGAATTACTAGCAGAAGCACTTGAAGAAATCAATGCAGATTATTTCACTTCATCTGTAATGAAGAAGCATTTATATAATGTTAGAAATCAGCATAGAGCAAGTTATATGAATTTAATGTAATGAGTATATAAATGCTAAGAAAGAAAAGTATCTAGAAGAAAAGAATCAACTATTTATATGACTCAAAAGAACATAAGCTAACTCTGAATAAAGTTGACTTTGAAACAAGTTTATGCTCTAGTGATGAATAATCGATGATAGCTTTCAGAATAGTCATCAACATAGTCATTAACATAACTATCAATGAAGATGCGTAGCTAGAATTGTAACAAGTACTACTTAATATTTCATATTGATGAGCAAGTTTTGCTTGAAAAGAATTTTCGTTAGCTGCTGAAGTCTTGTTTCAATGAGTATGAGCAAGCATTATGCACTCTTTCTGTGAAAGTTCTATATCTTCAGAAGGTATGAAGAATATAAAAAGAGTGAGAGAATGACTGTCATCATTTTGCTGATATGTTGAAGAATTACACTTGACAGCAATAAAATATGAAATGTGAATTTTCAGCTCTATAGAACTGTTTCACTGCTAGGTTTAGCTCAGTGCTACTTGATATATCAGAAGGTTAAACTCTAGCGTGCGAAAGCAAATCGCTAGTTTCTTCACGTCGCTTTAATAATTTACTATGACAGCTCTGAAGACATCAACTATCTTACTTCATCAATCAATTAACATGATTCTTTCTATCAAGATGAAGCTTTCTTCATCTTGTACATCTGTATGCAAGCAATTGACATGAGATCTACGTCTACAAGTACGTACTTTACACGACGTCAACTTTCAATACGTCAGAATTGCATTCTCACTCGATATATCACAAGATCAGATTTGATACGCTTTGAATCATCGTCTTACGCCTCAAAACAAGCTCTCAGATTCTTTCTCGATGATCAATGACGACGCTGAAAAGATATTGATTGATTTCGTCTGTGCATCACGTCTTCATCATCGAATGTCTTACTTTCGTGTTGCTTACGAGCTCAATTGAAACGTTTCCGAACGCGTTGTACAACATTATCTCGAGTTACATGACTTTCGCAGACATGAGACTCGAAGAAAATCTTACATATCGAAGCATAATCGTTTAGCACGTCTGACTTGGGCTTACGAACATCTGTCCTGAACACGAGAGCAATGGAATCGAATACTTTGAACGGATGAAACGTGAGTCACGAACAGGCACGGCAAGATCTGAGTTACAAGACGTGCAGAAGAAGAATATGATGATACATGCGTCACAGATAAGAAGGCTAAACCTTACGAATGACTGTTCTGAGGCTGTTTCTCTGATGAACTGAACTTAGGATCAGAGCTTTTCTGAGAGAAGAGCTGAGATTTCATTAATCAGGCTTCTTACGTTAAACATACGGTATCGCAGATTGTGGCTTGGATCAGGTATATATACTCTGTCAAAGATAGAGAGTGTTTTGCTAATTACTATGTCACTAAATTAGAGATCATCCCGAGCTACAATTGATGCAGGACAACGCTTCTCCTCACGCTGCTAAATACACTAAGCAGATTTTACACGAAGCAGGTGTTTCTGTCATATTTTGGCCTGCATATTCACCTGATTTGAACCCAATCGAGTCGCTATGGGACCTCTTGAAGGATTGGATCGCAGAAAATTATATAATGGAGGATTTAAAGAAATATGAGGTGATACGAGAGGCTGTTCATCGGGGCTGGCTTGCAATTAGAAAGGATCAATTGGATCATCTAATAGATTCAATGCCTGCAAGGTGTGAAGCAGTCATCGTAGCAAATGGAAAGGAAACAAAATACTAGATAGATTATCTCCAGAGCTGCCATAGTAAATTATTAGGGCGGCGTGGAGAAACTAGCGATTTGCTCCCGCACGCTAGAGTTTAACCCCCTGGTATACCAAGTAAGTTGATGCACTAAAATCGTAAAGTATTGCTAAACATGTTACTTAAAGTCTGCGTAGTTAGTCTGCAGTTAATCTGAATGAGCTTAGTTGACAGTCGTTTGAGATTCTGAAGCCATAAAATCTTATATATTTTTCTACTTTATGTGAATTTTAATATACATTTAGATAAATTCTTATGTTAATTTATAAATTTATTAATTTGCAATTTTAAATTTTTTGATTTAGTTCATAGGTTTACAACGAATCATTGTATTAGAATGATGTTGAGGTAGATGTGATGGTAGAAATCTCAGCTCTAAATATTTGATTTTCTTGCTTTTCATTGATTGATTCGGGAATCTCGCTTCAACAGAGCCTGGCATTTCGCATAAACTTTTCTAATAAATGCAATATCAAGTATCGACTATGCTCACCCCATTCCAAACGCCCAGCTTATCATCGCAGATAGAGTAAACCGTGAAGTCTGTGTACTGAACACCTACCAAGAACTCGCGGCGGCATTACCCCCTCCATTCCCATTCCAACCGCCCCACCTCTCAACCTTCTGGCTTTCCCCAGCGTACGCCCCTGCCGTTGCCTGCCCTTCGCCTGCACCTGTAGGACTACCGACTGGGGCTATGCCTCCGCCATTGTGGTTGTTGCTATTGTTGTGTTCCCAAGAGTGCGTAGGACTCGTGACTGGATCTCCGCCTCCTTTGCTGAACCAGCCGGTTACGGTATTGTTGACTGGAGACGAGGGGATAGCGTTCCAGCTGTTGTCGTTACCGTTACCTTTACCATTATCGCCACGACCCCAGTGATTTGAGGGATTGGTCGATGGTTTGTCGCTCTCGTTGCTGTTCATGTTTAGCTGATTGAGTTTCTGGCTAAGCGCATTGCTGAAGTCGGAATCGCCTATTGTGGCGTTATTCTTGTTCTCATTGCTGTGGAAGCTTGCCGGGACGGCGGTGCTTGCGGCCGAGGAAGTAGAGGAAGTGCGGGCGTTTGCTTTTGCCTTCATGAAGTGCTCGATGAGTTCGTCTTTCGAGAGAGTGGACAGGCGACGCTTCTCTTCTGCTTCGGGCTCGACGAGCTTAGTATTGAGCATTTTTTCTAGGATAGCTGGTCTGGGGGTTAGCTAAGTCTATCATGGATTGGCAGACGACTTACCACTGGACCGATACTTGAAGATGAAAACAGCATAGGGACTATCTAGACTGTCCATGGGCCTCGCGGCTGAGGTTCTGTGCGTGTATGGTACTGGTTTGTCAGTGTGGACTTGATGGGACATATTGTTGCGTTGTGCAACGTCTATTGGGACACCGGGAAGGGGTTCTTCGGTTGCAACAGGTGGCTCCGGCTCCGGCTCTGGAGCTTTCTGTTCCTCAGGGATTTCGGGGAGCTTATTCCACGAGGACCAATATGGCTTTGGTTGAACAGAGAAACCTGGTACAGAGTTAAAGAGTCTACTAGCCATTTGCAACCGATGAATTGATATTGGGGGTTTTCACTAACCTAACGGTGGTGCATGCACCTGAGCGTTGTTCGGATCGCTAGTTGGCCCAGTAAATTTGTCCTGACTTGTAGTACTCATGTTGTTCGGCGATTGAGTGAATTCCATGGTGTATTTGGGGAACCCGTTGGACTTGTCGGAGGTGGCCTTTCCATGCGATCCGTTCTTGTTCTTCTTGGGCATATCCCATCCATTCTTCTTCTCAGTAGCCCCTCCCCAACTCCGAGTTTCATCTTTCTTAGAACCTGCATTCCCCCAATTCCAGCCACTGGTATGCTCATGGCCATTACCTTCATTGTTCTCCTGAATATCGCCACTTCCATTATGGTCCCGGCCACTATTGTTCCGACCGCCACCGTTGCCATTATTGTCCCAGCAGCTATTGACCTGACCATTGCCATTGCCATTGGTGGTATAGCCAGTGTTACTCTCTTGGGCTTCACCAGTAGTAGCACCCCAGCTATCATTTACCTGTGGGGCGCTCTCTCCGTTGTTCTCCCAGCCGTTGTTGCCCTCCTGCGGCTGATCAGTGCCGTTATTCCAATCTTCGTTCGTCTGAGCCCCGTTACCTCCATTGTCGTCCCAACCAGTGCTATTGGCCTGGGAGCCAACATTGGAGGCTCCCCAGCCACCGGGCATGTCCATTGCCCAGCTCTCCTTCTTTTTGTGCCCCCAAGCGCCGTTCGATCCATTCTTTGATCCATTACTGCCGTTTGATCCATTGGAGTTCTTCTGGCTGCCCTTGTCGTTATGCTTATCCGGCAGAGCCCAACTGTTCTCGGTTGGAGCTGCGGGGGCCAGTACACTTGGTGCAACACTGGCAGGAGTTACAGTGCCGTGATTGACGTTAATAACGATAGCAGGGGACGATTGGCCGGCAGGGGCCGGCACATTTACCGGCGGAGAATTTTGCGTCCCAACTATTGGTGAAGTTTTGTGTTTGCTGAAAACAGGAGAAGCCTCCTTGCTAGATCGGCCGGCTGTGACCTGCGGCTCAGTTGAGTTGTTGCCACCAATTTGGGAACTATAAATTCTCCAGTCCTGGTTGAAGTGCTGTCGCGAAGTGTTGCTGCCACCCCAGGAATCGTCATCTTTCTTACCTACAGCAGAACCGCGTTGACTTGGTGGGATGTAGCCTGCCTTTTTCGGTCTAGAAACAGGAGCTCCCCATTGTCGTGGGCTTTTCTGCCTTGGCTGGAGATCATCATCCCAAGCCATGTCTCCTTCAAAAACCATCTTATCTGGAACTCCATGGAGACGATCGTCTGATCCATCAAACAGGCCGCCTATCGCCTCTGGAAAGCCTGCATTACTACCACTGTCGCTGCTGCTAGAAGAAGTTTCCGAAGAACTAGGGGGTGTAGCTTTCTCGGGCTCTTTAGGCTTCTTGAGCTCGGTGGACTTCTTCGATTGTGTAGCGGATTCTGGGCTGGATTCTGGACTGGATCCTTCTGCAGATCTTGAAACCTCCCCAGGGTAGCAGCGAAGCACAACGACTTCAATTGTGCCAACATATTCGCCATTATAGGGCGCAAGGCGCCCTCCATGCTCAGTTGGAGCTGTGACTGCAAGGTAGAAACAAGTCGGTTAGCCCAGTATTTATGCAATCGGTTATCACAATGTCTAGCGAGTAGACTACCTTGTCGCCGATTCACGACAAGGATACGATGTTGGAGTAGTTTACCTATGTTAAGATTCTCAAATTTCCATTGTTTACCCTCAAAAGTGCCATCCTCCAACATCTCTTCCTTCTGGCGAACATGGAAATCAACCTCAGTCTGCCTCCTAGTCGTAGTTCCATCTGGAATCCTTAGGTTTTGTCGAAAGCGATTGCACTGGTATTCGCCATCAATGTAGACGTACATCGCCAAGCCAGGTGCGATGTAGCCGTTTGAGCGAAGATGGATTGAAAAAGGGGTTGGGATAGGAGGTACTGCAACATACGTTTGGACATATCCATCGCCATATGCCGTTTGGAATTCTTGAAGTGGCACGGCAGAGCCTGACCATTCCACTGTACACGTGAGATGCTTGAGATTTGGCATACTGTGTTGATGTTTGAGCAATTGTCCTTTGGATGTTGAAGTTGAAGCTTCATCCAAGTCAGCACCTCAGACTGTTTATGTCAACAATGACGAATGTATGGAATAGTGTTGATACCTTATAGCTAAGACAGCAATGCTATGTAAGTGTAGCTTATGCTAGGTCTCGATGTTGTCTTGTGGAGCTAGGTTTGTGAGATCTCTGTGGATGCGCTCAAAACCGATGTGTTGGCTGTCTTATTTACAGTCCTTCCGAGTTGAGCAAGATGTGAACTCGATGACGAGATTCAAAGAATACCCGAGGTTTTCAGCGCACGGTAAGTAGAATATTAGATGAATTCACTTAAGTGAATCAGAATTCAAGTTTATGCTTTTAACGCCATCGAAGATGCAACAGAGTCTATTTATTGTAAACCAAAAAATCCCTAAAGCTGTCCCAATGATCTGAGTTCACGTATCTAGGCAGGCACAGACTATCAGCTCTCTAGTGAAACATGGAAGAGTCCTCGATTTCCTTGAAGGGAGCTCGAAGGGGAAAACATACATGTACTTCATACTACTCCTCATACTCGGTTGGACCGTATCCGGATGCCACCTGAAAACCCACATCACCATCCCCCAACTCAACGCAGCAAACACAGGCCATGCATTCCCAGTAATGTTGGACTTGACCGCAGGGCTCAGGCCCATACCACCCTCACTCTTTCTTTGCACCGCCAATTTGGCCATTGCGAGCACAACGCGTGCAAAGACGTATATGACAATCTGCTGGTTGACGGAACTTTGAATGCCACGTCCAAAGACAGCGTAGCCGCCTATGAGGCCGGCCAAAAAAGTATGCGGAGATGCTTCTTTACCAGTGGGGGAGGTACGACGTAGAACAAGCATAGCGATCTTGTATACAATGGCGAAAGTCGCTAGATTACGAGCATGTTGACGAGTTGCCTTGAGAATGAGGCGGAGCTTCTCGCGCAGACTGCGGGTAACATAAGTCTAGGAGAAACAGGTAGGGCGAAGGTTCAAGACCTACGTGCCGGAACGGAACAGGAAGACCATACTAGAGGCAGAATAGGTCAGCGTCTAAAGCCGACTGTGATTTGATATCGGAAATGCTCACACAAGGGCATGAGGAAATCTGACTTTGGCGCCGTATACAGCACCATTGCGGCCTGCCTTGAGGATGGCGAGATAGTCGGCATAATCAGGATTGAGGATGATGCTGTTCACAGCTTCCTAGACATATGTTAGACGGACATCGCAGCATAGAATGTGCTATCTACCGTGAGGCTCTCCATGTTGCCGAGATTGATAGGAAATGGATCAAGTGTCGAAGGCAGGCCGCATTGAGGTCGGGAAATTCACGAGAGCAGGATAGAGGTATGCCCTGTTGGTAAATTTATCTATGGAGAATTCTCAATGTCATCTCATGATCACTCTCTCCGTCATGTCGACGAGAGTGATGGTCAGTCCAAAGCTTGAGACCCCACAGGCACGTGAAGATGAGCGCTCGAAACACCAAATGTCTGAACCTCGGTACGGCATTTCCCCACAATCGGCGCCTTCGAGATTTGCCGCTTCCGTGGCTACGCCAACATTCCTAGATTTTGCTCACACCCTCCATGTCTCTTACAGTCTAATCTTGAGTACCCTCATGTTTCATAGCCACTCTCGCCGATTCAGGCCAATGTGCTTCCATGAGTAGCCTCCAGAAATACCCACTTGCCTAGAGTCGTCTATCTCGATCTCTAAGTCATTTTCAGCTTGAGGATCCGTGCAACTCAAGGCTCGACCAGGCCGATGACAGAGAGATGAAGAGTATTGCACTGTGAAAGTACTTCAGCCTCACCAATCTCCGGATCCTATTGCTTGTCCTAGGTTAGGACTTTGCAAACCTCACCAAATATTAAACAGTGAGATCTAAAATTTGGGTCAACACATGTGCTTGCCAGCTATGAGATGTCACACAGTGTCTATTCGGGATTAACTTTTTTGGATTACAAGCTTCTCTCTATATCTTCATCCCTATCCGCGATGCAACAAATACCTACTGTTGACAGTCTATCTTGTCCACCGCTACTATTAAGGTCGAAAGCTCTTTCCTTATTATAGTCTCTTCCGTTTCTCTACTGTACAGCCCGTTTAATTTTTTATTGGTTTCAGGACACCCTTGAAGAACGCTCCCAAAAGATGGTTGATTTGCGCGGGTTTCTCGAGATGCATCCAATGGCCTGCGGAAACGTTCTGAAGCGTTGCATGCGGTGCAAAAGCCTTTGTGGCGGCGTTTGCTACAGGAAGGATGATAAGTGGATCGGCCGTACCTCCTATGAACTGAGTTGGGAGAGAGGTGGTGTTCTCTGGGGCGACGATCCGAGCTTCATCGGCAGCATTATATCCACGTATAGCTGCGCGATAGTAGTTGAGGGCAGGCGTAAAACCACCATCCTCTGGGCAGAAGATGCTCTGATGTGTCTCGAATTCCTGGGTGACAATGATGATTAGTCGCAAGATCATAATGGTATGGCAGGAGCGTGGAAGCTACGAGACAGTGGGAGTGCCATGCTTACCTTTTTGGTAATGTATGGCGCATACGGTTTGATGGTATTTTCCTCCAGCCATGGACGGGTTGCATTGACAGGGCTCAAGTAAGTTAGCCACTCGGACATGCTGCATGGATAGAGTAAATCTGTAAAGGACTCTTGCTGCATAGCAATAACCTGTCAGTATTTGCTTGTCCCTAATCGCCTCCTGAGACGATTGGTCTTGAGACGTACATGGGAATCAATGACTAAGCCTGCGTCCGACTGATTGAAAAACTTCCAATAGCCTAAAGTGGAGTATCCAACCAGTTTCTTGGTCTCCTCGTTGATGAGGTCAAGATCGAATGGACCAGGGGTACTGTAGCCTCCAACCAGGAAAGAATAAGATAAGAATCGGTCGGCATGGTTGTTGGCCAAGCGTGAGAGCAGAGCGGTACCCCTAATATGGAATTTAGCCAGGGTGCCATCTTCGGTGACGGTGAGGCTCTTTGATCAGCGACTTACCAGTCGTGACCGACGCCGAGAACCTTGGCTTTTTTTCCAGCTACCTTGTCAACAACTTCGACCAGACTGTCGGTGATTGTCTTGAGCGTATAGTCATGGGGATTGAGAGGCTTGGAAGAGCCGCCATAGCCCAGGGTATCAGGCGCAATGATACCATAGCCTTCGTGGGCGAAGTGGTCGACCTGATGGCGCCAGTCGTAGGCAGACGACGGAAAGCCGTGCACGAACAGGACGTACGGTTTATTTTCCACTTTGGGATGTTGGTAATGTGTAGTGTAGTTGAAGCCTGAGAGGGTCATGAGAGTAAGGACCGAGTATGGTAGGAGCTTAGACGCCATTGTGAAGGTTGTTCAAATGCAGAGGTGCTGTTGATGGACGATACCTTGAGGAGGGCCATGCCAGCCTCTTTATACGCGGCATTACATCCAAACCACCCCCCCCAAAAAAAAGAAGGTTCGTTCACTAGTGTCTGAGTAGTGAGTACCTGGCTCTAAAGGGAGAGCGATATCAAATTTGTGTCTCGACTTACGACTCGCTACTCAGCCGTGTCACCGCAATCTACCCTGCGCATCTGCAGGCTAAATGAAGCGGTTACCTTAGATATTTGGGGTACTCGAGGGTTTTGGTCGAATCGCAGAAAGACCTTGCCTCACCGCTCGCAGCCTTTGCTCCCTTCCTTCGTAAAGCCCCTCTGAGAAGACACAAGGACTTTTAAAAGAAATTGCAGGTAATGTATATGAAAGTCGCTTACCTACCATAGTACGAGTGCGCTTTTATTCGAAGATGGACTTGAGATGCTCATGTGTGCACGGACAGAAGTTGAAAACGATCGACATGACCTTTCTCGGCTTCGGTTCTCCACACACACACTAGAAGAGTGAGACATCTGCGGCAGTCAAAAGCGTTTCCTCCGCCCTTAGACGGTCGGCACAGACCAGAATTAGAAACATTGGAAACCTTATAATAACACCAATTGGAGCAAAATGACTTTGCAGGGCAGTAAGCAAACCCAACCCATCGACTGAACGAGTTACAACCTCCGTACGCAGACCACCATCATTCATCACGGAATCTCATCAAGGGGGGAGGTCCCACTACAAAAGTGACGTCTTTTTGGGGGCAGATTCTCTAGAAATTGAAGCTTCGATGATGACTGACTGTCTACTAGCAGTGGCAATCTTGACAGCGTCAATCTAACATCCCTCCATAACACAAATATACATTTCTCTTCCTTCTTCAACGTCATTCGCTCCGTGCAATGTCACGAATGTGCCAACCAAGAACAGTGAGGTTTCCGATGGGCTTTCCTCACTTTCACCTCGAACTTCGCCATCATCATTCTAAAACCCATTTAAGCCGAGAATTCTTAGTGAAAGCACCGTCTACTCTAGCTCGGATGAACCAGAGACCGTGGCTCGTCCCAGCCTCATCTTTGTCATAGGGACTAGATCGTCAACTATAGTCGCGGTCCGACGCCTTTCAAACCGACCTAGAGAATTCGGTCGAGATTTTCAGCACATCGTACAGCCTTTGACTAATATTTCGTCCTCTCTTCTCACAAGCGTCGGAAGTTACGCAAATCTGTAGTGCACAGCTTCGGATATGATCGAATGCTGCCCGGCACTCCTAAGGAGACGGCAGTGGTCCACTCTTCCTCGGTTGCGATAGACACCGCGTACTTGCTCATTCCTCGTAATTATCAACGGCAGTATAACAAACAAATCTGAAGAGAATGGGGCTCCTACACGGCTATCTTGGAGTTGGATAAACTCCCTGTAGTCCTTGCTAGGAACGAGGTAGAGGTCGCTGGGATCGTGCAGAAACAAAGAAACGTAATTGCTACTATTGAGATACGTCTCGCCTTTGCTGGCGATAGAAAAGCCGCCCCGTGCTCTACATTCTCTATCTCTAATACATATACCAGAATTTGGTTTAGGTGGACCGTGCGTTCTTGGATTCTTCATATGGCGGACCTATCGAGCTCAACGTCGTCGGCTTTATTATTTTCTTTGGTCTTTTTCTTCCTAAAACGAAGTAATCATACCCTCCAAATCGCATGGCATGTCGAGATCGATATCGTCTACAATATATCACCACGATATTTCCAGATATCTACTTACCTCACTCCAGCTGATAGCTTAAAGTATACTCCAAAACCACCCTTCCATCTCCATCTCCAAGAACCATCCCCCTTCCCACAGCCTTACGCGCCCCCAACACACGCACAACATCATCCACCCAAATGCTTCATCAACGATCGATGACATACCTAAAATCCAAAATCCAATTTGGCAAAAGAAGACACTGGAATAGTGCGAAGAAACATTCCCATTCAGTTGTCGACACTGAGAATGCTTGCTTCCTGTTACATGTGCCAGGGGGGTCGGGCTGGGTAGGAAAGGAAAGGAATTCTGGCAGAGAGGAGGGCTCGAACCGTGGGCATGTTGTCAGGGAGGCCGCCTTACGGAGAGCCGTAAGACGGTTAAACCACGAGCTAGATAGTGATTAGTAGGTAGGCAAAGTCTTATTTTGATATTTATGTTTGATATTTTAAGAAAGGGGGAAAGGGAAAGAAAGAGGGAGGCGGGGTTCTTAACACTTTGGGGTGCTGGATATCTGCAGTTCTGTGTTCCTGGCCCCTTTTTATTTCGTCCTCTCTACCTCTTCCTCCTTAACATCTCCACTCCATTATTCTCCCCCCCCTACTTTCCTGCATCTGCAATCCCTTCTCTCTCGTGCACACGGCTTCATCGACCATATTGCCTGCAGAACCCAGCAACCAACATCATCATCATCGACCACGTCAACAAAGACCCAACGCACGCGCATATGCTTAGCCTGAAGGCGCTCTGCCTCTCAAAAGCATGCCCACCATTTTTGGGCCTTACCTCCATCTCATACCTTACTTGATCGAACAACAGTCTCTCCTCTCAATCCATTGCAACAGTCCCTCCGACGAAATAACCCTAATTTGGGGCTTTTGATATCATTCGCCGTTCTCAATCGATCTCCCTTGCCAATCCGTTCTACGGCTGGACCCTTCCTCTTACATTCCCTGTGAGCAATCATCTCACTTTTTGGAAGTGCGCTCGATGATCTGAATAGAACGAGAAGCAGGCTCTGTGCATGCAATCATGGAAGACTTGGAGACAATGGAGTCGGGGGGAGAGAAAGAGGCATGGCAGCGTTTCACCAACTACTCCCAGCTTTCCACCACCCTTTCCAGATCCCGATCCTTCCTCTTGTCATTTCTTAACTCTTACTATCATATCCAATACATGTTTCTCCTTCATGCCACTTGAGGATCATCATTTGAGATTTTGTTTAAGATTAGCTTATGTTTCGAGCTGCTCGGAACGACTTGGCCACCGAGTTGGCTGCAAGGTGTTGAGCCTTTAAGAGGTGAGGAAGGAGGCGACCAAGGCGGGTATGATAGGATGATATGAGCATAATGGTTGAAGGGAGCGGAGGCGTGTTCACATCGGGTTTTCCATTCCTCAGGGCACGGTGTGCGAAACTTGTCTTGTATCATTCAGAATGCTATACATGCTGTATTTTTTCTAGCTAATCGAACGAATGGTGAAGCTGAGGAAAAGCCGTAGCTATGCCACTTTTCGCCAGTGACCGTCAGGAGGTAGAAAAAGGAATATAAAGCTACGTGGTTCTATTCTTAAAAACAGATATCCAAGATGTAGGTTACTGGTCCCGTAAAGCTTCGTTCGAGTTGATTGCGGGTGATCGCTACGTATCCCAACGATAACTAGACCCCCAGGTTTAGCTACTGAATGGTCCCTAGAGATGGACTACGCAGACCAATGCATACAGACATGCAAAGGCTCAATGGGAGCTGTGAAGGATCGACGAATCAGATGTGGCTCTCGATCCATCGTGGGTCTCATGTGTGCCCTGGGAAAGCAGACTGTTCTGCATATCTCGAAGCTCCTAAGGTCTGATGTTCTGCGTGCGTCGGCATTTCTCAGGGGCCTTGTGGTTTTCTGCTTTCGTTATTCTCCCCTACCACTTTTTCCGGTTTTGAGTCGCCGTTTACGTTCTTGCTTAACCCTCACGCCCTGAAATTGTTACACAATCAATGATAGCTATGCTACTCGTAGTGTACTGTAGTAGCATAATGATAGCGAGGATGCAGAACCTGTAGCAGAATCTGGCAGATATGCAGCGCAATATTCTCCCCATAATACACAGCCAGTCATCGTCTGTAGACTAAAGTTGAGAGTGCCTCACCCCTGGTTTTTTACTTGAACGATAGGCTCCAGCTTGTCGCTTTCATACGGAAGTTCTACTCAACGAATGATGATCACAGAACGCTTAGCCCACGGCTCTACGTCATGTTCAAGGCCAAATGAATCACTGTATAATGGTACAGGCATTTTGTAAGACGTATTGATACATTGACGGCATACATGTGCCTGTTGCATGGCTAAGCTATCTACCATTTCATAACTCGTAACACCTTCCTTCACCTGTTCTGCTACGCAAAAGCTGAGCTGAGCTGGGTTATGCCAATCAGCGTAATAGCATCCATCAATGACGCCCGGTAGCCGGGCAAAACGCCAGAGGAGTGCAAGTAAAGGGACTGCCGTTGTCTCAATCTCCACTAGTAAAAGATCACTACTCCTCCATAAGATCACTCATTCCGAGCTGCTGCGCAAGCTCTGTGCCACGCCCCGACCAATTTGAAGGGACGAAAGTCGCAAGGTCCTGGAACATTTGTTCGTTGCCTGCACTACTCAAGCTTGAGGTGTTGTGGGAGTCGCCAAAAAGAGCGAAATCGTTGGCGGGCTTTCCCGCATCCGTGGCGAAGTCATCGTAACCCTCATCGATAGAGGTCTCATTCTGAGGGTAAGGAGAGTAGAGCATGACATTGCCTTGGGCGCCAGGGGATAGAGATGGAACTTTGCAGTCAAGCGGCTCTTCGAGGGAAATCGAGGGGTTGCGGCTGAAAGCATCCATTGGTCGAGTATCGATAGAGCTTGCCGAAGTCATAATCTGGATATTCATGGACGTGTAGTCGTTGTTCATGTTGCTCCAATCGAAATTTTCAGTAAAACTGGGATCTTGATCATTTGGTGTCAATGACGTCTCGAAAGAAGAAGGGATCGTGGGCGCATTAGTCATTGATCCATCCCAAGAAAGGCGGTGTGAGTTTGGTGTGTAGTCGGATGGGCCAGCAGGAGCAAGCCCGTTCCATGACTCATTCCAAGCGAAGCTTGGGTCGAAAGGACCGAACGTGTCGTCTATGTCCATAAATGGGGCTTCAATGGCAGAGTGAGGGGTAGAATCATCAGACCCTACTACAGAGCCGTTCACGGATCGCTCGCCACCACTGTATGCACCACTGTTGTGGTAAGAGCTTGAAGCCTCTCCTAGTTCTGGGCTAGAAACGTCAAAGATGTAGGATCCAGGTGTAGAGATCTGGGGGGTTGGTGGTGTCTTGCCAGCCTTGGGCTTTTTGCTGGTCTTCCCGTTGTTCTTCGATCGTACATAAGCCCATCCATGAGCTTTCTCCATGTGCTGCTTACAGTTGCTCTCTCTCTTGCTCTCATATGGGCAAGGGCGGTATTGACACTTATACATGGAGGGGGTAGTTGAGTGCTTATCGTTTACGTGACGGTCTCGCTCCTTTTCAGTTGGCCATCCATAGAGATGGTATTTGCAGCTAGACTCGGTGCATTTCCAGGGCCTGGAGTGAGTCTTCTCATGCTTCCTGTACGGTATGTCAGCTTTTTCGATAATGCTTCCATGGAAGAAAAGGCATACGTCAAGTCACAAGGTCGTTTGAACACTTTCTCACATTCGCTGCATTGTTGTACGTCTTTGACGGTGACTTGGGTAGCTTTTCGGCGACGGGCCATGGAGCGCATAATATCGTCATCTGACTCCTCGCTAACAGATCTCTTAAGGCTATGAGAGCCAGCCGCCTCAGGCTCGAGGACAGAACCAGTGCGAAGGGAAATGGACTGTCCATCCTTAATTCTCACAAGCTCCACAGGATGACCGTTCTGGCTCAACCCTCCATGGAGGCTAAGCCGTTCATCACTGTATAATTAGCCTGAAGTCCTTCCATGAAGTGGATGTGGAACCTACGTGGCAACATCATCTTCCTTGGGAGCCCTCCCAGCGGCCATTCGTTCCCTAGTTGCGGTGATCATTGCTGCGTATTGTCGAACCTGTTCAGTCAGATCAAGAAAATAGCCGTTAGTATACGGTCTGTCGGTTGGTCGTCGCTGATCTGGTTCGTTGAGATATTCGACAGTGGTGTGGAGACACTGGATCGAAGTCTCGCAAAATTTGATGAACGATGCCCTAGATGTCGACCATTTCTGAACGCCGGAACCAAAACGATGAGCCAAACTCCTTTCCCAAACATGATAAGATCCACTTACCGGCGCCAGCCAGAGAAGGACCTTTTCAAGGTCTCGTAGGCAAGTGATTTCTTTTCGGCCCACACGGTAGGGTATGCCGGTAACCAAGGGATGAAAATCCTTCAAGCTGCTTTCACTAACAATTGGAAGAATGATGTGCTTCTGGATCTGCCTGCAGGCGTATTCACTTAATGCGTGCTGCGCCCCAACGTGAGGACCTGCGTTTACAACAGCGCTTCCGTTGATTCCGGACTGTATTTCAGTTACGGCGGTAGGAGCAGAGCGAACAATCTCATCCTTTCTATGACCTGTGATGCAATGAGTCTTTGTCACCCCGCTTGGGACAGGAAGAAGCCCTTGTATCATACCTGCAGGATATAAAGACTCGTCCGAGCCAGTGACTGTAGAGCCGATACCACTATCAGAAGAATGGTGCTTGCGGCCGGGCTGATGCTGACAAGTCAAAGGGGATGTACAATCAGGCGGTTGGTCAACATCCATCCCATCGGGCTCACCGACATGGGCATCCAGCATGAAACGTGGAATAGGAAGGCTCTCTGCGCGCAACGTCTCCTGACTATCCGACGAGAAGGTTTCCAGACCAGACAAGCTCCGGTCGACCGCACCTAGGATGTGTGCGATTCGTGTTTGCCCAGCAGCGACAGCATTCTCCAAGGCCTTGGGGCATGTGGGAGACCTTTTGGGCAGCAAGGGTATGTTCACAACAGGGTCGTCATCCTGGGATGGTGGGGTGGTGGGAGAGTGAAAGGTCGCACTCTTCTTTAGCGGCTGGTTTGAATCGATGGAGGCTAACTTTGGGTAGTTCTGATCGTTGTAGGAGGGAAAGCTGGAAGTGGTGGGGGTTGCTCGGTTTAAGTAGCGACGCCGGGGATTGGGTTGTGGGGAAGTCATCCTGAGTGGTTAGGCCCGAAATGCGTCTAATTGTAATGTGCTGGAATATGTTAGGAGATAAGGTGGGAAGATCTCGCGGTGAGTGACTCACACTTTCGGCTCGATTGATCTCTAGTAAAGTACCCAACTTCTAAGCCCTTGAGGACCTCTGAATTGACTTTTATGAATGCCGCATTCGTAATCCTGGGGTATGTTTGCGTCGAGTTCTGGAGGAGAAGCTGAAATGGAGTCTGGAGGGGAGGCAGGAATGCCAATTTATTGTCGATGATATGGAAAACGAACAATTGAAGGTAGGCGAAGAAAGAGAAGAGGAAAGAGAGCTATAAAGCTTGAGAACGTTACAAGGTGAGGTTTGGAGGCAGTGCTGGCTGCTGGGGAGGATGCAGGGCTGTGTAACGTGAGAAGAGAGCCTTGCCAATCAGTTAGAGTGATATAGTTGATGATGGACGACGTTCGAGCATCACCAGAAGGAACAGAAGAGAGCGATGAAGTTCGAGCTGTTCTGTGAATCCGCCAACCCTTCTTTCCTGAGGGACAAGGAACGAAGGTTGGGTAATGGAAGTGGATTCGAGCTGGTCTTGTGGATTACTGTCAGACGTCTCCAGGCAGCAGCGCTAGTAGCCCTACAGGGAGGGCTTCGTAAGCACCCTCGCGGTCAAACCGTTATGGACTAGGTACGAGTACGGTAAAGTGAGGGAGTTTTTGACGCAGGCACTCAGATTTGCATCTTCATCTTTGTATCCTTGGCATTTGTCTCGATTCGTTTAATCTTTGCACAAGCACTCATCAGATAATGGGTGTCTTCGGGGGCGGATGAGTGATTGCTCCAATTGCTTCTCCTTTCCACCGCTGGAGAAAGGGTAGCGGGTGATTTTAACCACAGCAAACGGTTATCTTATGTCTACCACATATGTAGCTTACAGCCGCTCATACAACCATTGATCACCATTCATGTCGTCTCTGACGTCAGTAAAACGCTCGAGGAACACAACCATCACCGTCGACATGATCAATGACTCTTGGTATGCCTGGCATCGTCACCAACACGAATCCTTAGTGGTGCTCCATTACCACGTACTTTATTGCGTTTTCCCGCTTCTTGGCAAGGCTGGGATTCGGATCCTTCGGGGGGCTTAGAACGCCGTCGCCGACGGGCCAATTGTTGGTGGCTTTGAGCTCTTCACTCCTATAAGTCCATATGTGGCCTTCGGGGAGGAGCAGATGGCTTAGGTCCTGCCTCTTTGACCAACCTGGCGTCAGTTCAAAACAGATCAGGAGTACGGAGTAAGGACTCACATCGTGAGTCCTTGCTGGTGGTCTAAGACCCCGACAGTCCTGCCTGCAGACCGGAAACGCTTGATGATTCCCCGTCCTTCCCCCAACTCCGCTGGCTTTAACGTGCGCCAAAGGATCAAAGTGATGTGACTCACCGTCTCACGCTTTTCTCAACCGCTCACAAGTCACAACAACTGTTGGGGTACTCCGTAATTGTATTCCTTTCAAGTTTCTGTGCCACGTTCCTACATACTGCGCGGAGTCTATACCTGGGGCCGAGCCTTTCCCAAGTTCGAGTTGATCTTGGCCAGCTGAGCAATCGTAAGCTATCAGTGGCTCGGGATCTCTTGTATGAGGTATTAATTTATTATTATTATTTGCATTCGAGGGAGGGCACGCTACGAGTAATGGCACAATTCGGGTGGTGCCTCATGTTCTTTGTGCCTCTGCGATTAGGTCTGTGTTGCCACGAAGCTAACGGTTGCAACTTGCAAATGTTGCTTCGAGGCCATACAATCAGGCTCCTCCCTGTTGGACATTGATGTATTTCGATCGACTTTCTGATTGCTGTTGCATTCACCTTTCACTTCCTCTCATTGCGTCCTTAGGTTGAACGATTTTGTGACCTGTCCCTCGATCGTTCTTCTCGACCCAACTTTCTAAGATGTTGCTCCATATGTTGAGCCTTAATTTCGGTGTACTTTGTCTACATCAATTGCAGTGATTGAGTTTTCTGGTACAGGATCCACTTATCTTGTCTGACCGGTTGTTCACAACCTTGATCACATTAGGATTCCAACAGTGCAAGGTGTCACATGGCGATTCTAGTATGCTATGTCGAAATAGCTTAGAAGTTCTTATTCTACCGATCACGTGCCGATGATCCCGTCGTGCCTCCCAGAAATTTTTCGTACTTTCGCAGTTCTGCTGAGACTGGCCCAGAGCACTACGCCGTATGGATTCTTGTCTGACACCACTCGGCTTAACGGTAACGTATGCATGTGAACGAAAAATTGATTAAAGTGCGAAGACTCAATAGCCATGAACAACAGGATACCGATGTTTCGACAAAGACTGGGAAAGCTAACAAACCAACGACCTCCAAGCGCTTGCACTCCGCCGTGGAAGCTGACTCTCAAGAAGATGAGCAGCCACCTATCACCGACAGCTGCGATGTGATCCGACGCAAGAACACTACATTCCTCAATAGCGGTGGTATGAAAGCCACCAAGTTTCTCCGTACGATCAAAGTAAACAGCAACTCTCACGGTCGTTTCATGAAATTCAAAGGCCATACAGCGGTGACAACAACCAGACCTGCCAGGCGACCTTTCATTTTTCCAGAAGCGCAAGCAGAGCGGTGTTGGACGTCCAAAGAAAAGAGTCAAGAAGGCCGACAAGAGCGAAAAGTTCGATGTATCAGCGATTCACCTCGACGGTGAGAAAGACGACTCGGTGCCCATCTTCAACGTGTGCGATGAAGTCCGCCGCAAAATTGCAGCGTACTTACGCGAGGCTGATATCACCCAAGCAGGCTTCCTGCGAGAAATAGCCAACATGTGCTCCGAGCCCAAGAAAATACAATCGAAACAACTCAAGGACTTTCAAACAAAGAAGGGGCTTTGGCGGGCAATACATCAGGTGTTTACTACAGGGCTTCTGTCTTCTTTGAGAAGCTTCGGATCCGGGACGGAATACCCAAGACAAAGTTCAGATGGGAAACCGAAGATGCGTGGGCGTATTACGGGGGCATCGATATCATGATTCTAGCAGTATTAGATATCCGCATAGCGGAAGAAAGATATCCAGATCTTTCTATTCTGATCTTTCTTTAAACTGGAACCTAAGCTAAGCTATTGAATTCTCTCACAATTCACTCCGATGCAAAAACAAGTAGAATAAAGAATGCATCGTAGTTGCAGATAGAAATCGTCAGCGAATAGTAGTTTTAGAAAGATTACGAGTCTGCGATGAGAACGAGAAGAGATTGCGAAAAGAGCTGAACATTTGTCTTGAGAAAAGACAGCAGCTCGAGAAGAAATTGACTGAACTTGACAAAAAGAATGAACATGAATAGCGTAGCTTTTAGTTGAAAATTATACGAGTGATATTGAACTTTCAAGTTTCTGTGTCGTTTCTTATATTGCTTCTTCTCAATTTCATCTTATACGACACTACTCTCTGTCTGTGCGCTTTTTCAAAGTCGATTTTTCAATACAATCATTGTGAATTCTGAGAGAGATCTAATGCATTGATGTTCTTAATCGAACCTCGATGACATTTTCTGAAAGCTGAATTCTGAGAGAAACTGAATTCTGAGGGCAATCTAATGCATTGATGCCCTTAATCGGAACTCGATGACATTTTCTGAAAGCTGGATTCTGAGGGCAATCTAATGCATTGATGCCCTTAATCGGAACTCGATGGCTCCCTTCATGGTTCCCTCCATGGTTCCATTCATGATTCCCTACCAAACACCCTCCATGGTTCCCTCCATGGCTCCCTCCGTGGTTCCCTTCATGATTCCCTACCAAACAGAGCGTAGGTGAATGTGCGTTCTACTGTACAGAATGTTCCGAAACAGGTGCACAATGGAGAAAGTCCCTCTGCCCGGACGTTTCATGTAAGATTATCTCGTTCGTCAACGTTTTGTCAGATATACTGCATTTCTTCCTGGCTGGGTGATTTATCTGAGGAGTTTGAAGAATCAGGGTGCTATGTTCTAATTTCTGTTTTCGTTGTCTCACAGGAGATATATGTATAAGAACGATGTAACCCTTAACGTCAGTGCTTTGGGAGCATTACCAATCGTCGGCAGTCTATTTTCACATCCTTCTTCAGATATGTGTGTTCTACGCACGAATCCATAGAATTTGGTACACGATGTTACTTCGCTCAACTATCGTAACAGCGTAAAGTCACATTGACATCTAGCACAACTGGCCGAATTTCTTAAAACATAACAAGATTGTTCCTCTATCAAGCCAACGGCATTAAAGTTTTGTACTACGAGGCGCGGGTATTGGCGAATAATTCATCTCGCGCTGCAACAATACAGATCAAGTATGGTGCCCTAAAAGCCGTGAAGCTACCTCCAAACAACCCTTTTTCCAAGCCCTCTCCAACTGTACGAACCTTTCCTCAACGCCTGCGTAAGCTGCCGCGTGCCGTGATGTGTAGCACCAAAACACATCATGATGGCCTTTATTCCAGATCTATATCCTTTCCCTCTTCCTTACTTTTCTATATCCTAGAAAACTCATCCGTGGCATCCTCTTTGCACCAGCTCTGATTTACATCCTCAATCAACAAGCCCTTTTACACAGCCTATTGCATGGTCCGGAAACATGTTTCCTTTTTTTGGATCATATATCCAGGAGATACTACAAAATATCAATGGCATCCCACAAGACCCTTCCAGCCGTCGCTAGCTTACTTGCGGAAGATGAACCAGAAAGATTTTTTTTCATTAAGCATCTCTGGGAACGATTTGTCATGTTCTCCCAGTTGACGCAATAGACCGATTATCCTGTAGCTGTTGAAGTGGTCTAATACTGTGTAACCTACCGCATCTGTCAAGTTGATGAGCGGAGGACGCAGCGGCCAAAGTGCTTCTTTGGCTTATCACAGATTTCTTCTCGAGGCCTCTTTGATACTAATCCTGTTAGCTTGACTGCGCGAGAATGGTCTAAGAGGTAAAGACATTCCATCAGACCGGACACTTGGTTTTTAACGGAGAATCAATATGTATCTCAGCACAGATGTCGTAAAGTCTGGCATAATTGCGAAGACTCTTAGTAGCCAGAACCATCAGTATGCTGCCGTGAACTTCTCTGATCCGAGGTGTTCTTTGTGTTATGCACTGGCATCAGAAGGAGAATCACAAGAAACATTCTCGTTGTTGTTTTAGATTAGAAGTAATGAGTAGGGTTCTTGATGTTAGGTCTCGTTCAAGGAGACATTTGTAGTTTGTCTAATTGTCATAGATAAAGTGTTTTCACCTGATTTTTTTCTCGGGAGGCACTTAAGTTATGCAGAAGACATTGTACGAAGACAAGATTCCAACGTTGCCGAACCTATGGAGGGTTCAGACGGTAACAGCATCCTAGAGGATGTCAAGTTATGCGGCTTAAAGGTGAAGGACGTATTTAGCGTTTATGGTTGATGGACTAGACAGTGCAGGAGGGGGGTAATAAGCACGTAATTCGAGAGCGCAACTCGGTGCGATGATGCTCTTTAATAAATTTAAAAAGATATTGAGGGGAAAATAAAGACTTTGGTTGTCTGTTGAAAAGGATTATTTTGCTTGGTTGGCTAGTAGTCATGACGAATTATTGAAATAGATGTGGCGTTTTGGACGTGCTTGCAGAAATTTGTAGTTTTTGGAGTAGACAGGGTGCACATAAAGAACCATAAATCAAGATCTTGACTCGTGGGAGTGAAATGCGCTTTCAGTCTCCCCGCGTAGTGTTTTGAATCTTGTTAGTATGAGCAGTGAGAAGATCGAGACGCCAGAGAGACGGGCAAGAATCTGTGTTCTGTCATGGAATTGCTACTATCGGCCTAAGGTCAAGGCTATTGAACCATAGTGGCTGTCGCAAAATCCTAGATTTGCGTCAGTAACGGGATTACTTTGACTTGAAGTAGCCATACCGGGAACTGAGCTTGCAGCATTGACGCCACCCTTTCTACCTCCTCCGCTACCCCCTGTATCTTAAGATCCCACTTTCTTAAATCCCTCCCAACAATATTATCCGCCTGACCAACACTAGTCCTCTCTCCACTGGCCTCTCCGCCGTCGAAAAAAATGACACCATCGATCTGATCTATTCTCCCTGTAAGACGGCCTTGCTCAAGCATACGCGCGGCATATTCTTCTGCTTTTTCAGCGTCGAGACCAAGGAGGACGCCCAGCTCTTTTACTCTAATGTTATTGTATAATCGTGATGCGCTCAGGAGATTGTGTTCGATGACGGCCTTTGCCAGTACCGTCGATCCATCTGCCGTCTGCGCCAGTTGGTGAGGAGAAAGGTTATCAGCAAATTTAGCTACTTCGACCGTCGAGAGTAATCTGTCTAGGAAAATCTTTTCTAAGATGCCGAACTCAGCCACCTGTGGGGTCCGCTCGTCTTTGTATAATTTTGCCAACGCTCGCGATCGCTGAGGGCCTGCTGGAGCTAGTACCGCGCAGATGATAGCAGAAGAAAGAGCGCGGATACGCTCTTCCTCATCTAACTCAAGGGAAAAGCTGAAGCTGTGGTAAGCTGCGCTGGCATCCAGAAACCGCCGACGGGCGTCCAGGATACGAGCTTGTGAGAGCTGGAATTGAAGGTTGAGTTCGCGGTCTCCAACTTTGTAAACTAGGTTCTTTGCTCGGTTTAGGTAGGTTTCTGCGCTTGAAGTGTCGTCTTCCTCCAAATATAGTCGACAAATACGAAGCCACGTTCTAACCTTGGAATCATCGGAGATTTTGCGTTGTGATGACTCTAACTGTATCCCTTGTAGCATTTTGGCAGCATCAGCATACTCTTCTTGCTCTTGGTAGGCATCTGCTACTATCTCCCGGATCATGGCATCTTGCTCTTCGAATGATACGACCCTTGGTTCCAGAGCTTGTAAAGTGTGTGTTCCCACTTCTATCTTCGCTTCAGCGCTTGAAATAGATTTCACTGCGGCTACAGCAGAGCTAAGCAGTGGTCTGGCAGCGACGATACCAATGGTATCTCCGAGTATGGAATCGATCCAGACGGTGAGGTTTGAAGATATGTGGGAAGGTTCTGAATTTGAGACGATCAGCTTGAGCAGCTCATTATACTTAGAAGGTCTGTCCTGCTGTGGTATTGAAGCACCCTCAAGCTCTGCAAGTGCTGAGATAATGGCTGGCGATGCCATAATTGGATCCTTTCCCTGACAAAATGTACGTAGATCTGGAAGGAGGCCTTGTGTTTTGTATGGTTACACAGCTTTTATCGATGAGGAATTGGTAACCCACGATGATCCTAGCCGTACTATATCTACTAGTAGTGCAACGGGTAAGGCTGCGTAATATTACCGTAAACACATTTAGCGCCAAGAGTTTGTTCATCTTCATGCTTTCTTTGTCTATTAAACTTAACCCTGCGCATCCTAGAAGCGAGGCTCATGTCTTCAGCAGGTTCGCTTCAAGAAAGCGTTACAGGTGATGCGAGGAGCGAGCCGAAATGACGACTATACATGGCACGGGCACCCCCATCAAGTCAGAGTTTGGCACACAGCACGCAAATGGGGAGGAGTCCAAGGTCAAGCTAGAACCAGATGTTCTAGGTGCATCACCCGGCGTCCAGTCAGATGAAGACCTTTACGAGGATGCAGGGGATCTCGACTTCTCAAATGCCATTCAAGGCATTTACCTTACCAGGATTCCCAGATTCCTATGGGAGAACTGGTCGAAGCTTGATGACGATCAAGAAATACAGCTGGGTACAGTGAGAGTCGAAGGTACCGGAGGTGACGTGAGAAGGGTTCGTCGTTACCTGAACTTACTGCATGGCAAGTCAATATAGATATTCGTACACCTGACTAATATCTGCAAGTACAGATGAGTCTCATGCTATCCTCAGACTTGAGGAAGAACGAGAATGTCCCGAAGGAGTATAACATGAATATCACGAATCCCGATGCTGCAAATACCTTTGTTTTCTCAGAAAAGGACCTGCCAGGATTCAGCTCCAAGTTGAAGGGGCAGCAGCCTGGGGGTCTCCCACCTTCTCGTGTGCCTCGGTCAATGTACCAAGATCGTGCAAAGAAACCCCCCCAGCAAGCCGATAAACCTAAGAGATGGCAACCTTACTTCAGAACAGCAATTCCAAGTAGGTGCTTGTTGAGTGATTCTACGGAGGTAGTCATTAATGCTGTGTAGAGCAGACAGCTCTGACCGGGCAAGTCCAAACGGAGATCAACTGTCTGCCTGTGGAAAACGCAGAATATCATAGAATTATAGATGAGAGGACCAAGCAGCTTCTGAAGCCTAAGGCGACAACCCAATTCATCGCAGGACCTATATCTGGCCATGGAGGCAATATGCTTGCTCCTGGCACGCTAGGCAAATCTGGAGACTTTAGCAGCTTCACGGTAAGTCTTACATGGATCGCAAGCACTGTTGATTTTAATAGTCGCAGGTACACAAGGGACCCTCAAGGGTAAAACCTCAAGAGTTCAAGGCTGCACGTATACCACAGAACGAGCTCCTAGATCTCATCTACGACTGTTTTAAACGCTACAACTATTGGTCTACAGCATCCTTCAAAGCTGAGCTGAAGCAGCCCGAGACGTATCTTAAGCAAACACTTGAGATGATTGCTCAATTCATTAGGCAAGGTCCACATGCTATGACATGGCAGCTTAAACCGGAAGCAAGAATTGGTGCGTATGCAGATACTCGGTTGTTCGACCAAGTTAAGGACGAGGCAGCCCCTGATATGGGTTTTGATGGCCCTTCGGATTACAAGGATGACGAAGATGAAGACGACGATAATGTGAAGATGGAAGATGTGCCGTTGTAGTTAGTAGAAGCTCATATCTAGAGACTCTAATCTCCAAGAGCTGGATATGAACATCTATAGGTTCTTTTCAAAATGTGTAACAACACGGATGTGAACGCCTTTCCGTAAATAGTGAGGATAAAACACACTTGTAAAGCCTGAACACTTACTATTACATACCTCACCTACAAGTTACAACTCAGATTGGAAGTGAATGTTTGATACTGCATTTGGGTTAGCGCGGACATGTGCGCGCGCCAGAATACATCGTATTATCAGTAACTTCTTCTACCAACAGCAAGTGGATATCTAACACCTGTGACAACGGTACAGAACAACAAAGAAAGTAGACACGATGTCAGAAGAGCAAGATTTGCTTGCACGGATCGGCAAACTTGCTGGTGAGCTCAACTTGCGTGTTCAAGTCTGCCTAGCTTGACAAATCTGACATGGCAAAGGTTCTATTAATCTTCACAGGAGCCAAGCATCAGTTGCGTCAAAAACTGAGCAAGATTACTCTAAGCCAAGACAACATTCGAATTCATCAAATCCAGCATCCTGGAGATCTGCACGATTAGCTCCATACAGCCAAGATAGAGGGCGAGCTGGAAGACATGGGACCAACCCTCGCAGAAACCGTTCACTTGTCTTGAACAATGTCACCCAGTCGTCGACTCCCAAGGACCTCACCCAAAGTCCAGCGAGCGCTATCGACGGTGCATGCAGGTCTGACGGTGACCCTGGAAGTGGGCCTATGCAATCCGCGACTGGTTGGGTTACGAAGCACGACCGTCACATGCAGTTAATCAACTCGTCGGTCTTTGATAAGGAAACCCAGATACGCAACAAAGCTATTGATCAGACGCGGCGTCAGAGAGCTTTACAGAGGGACCAAAGGGAGAAATATAAAATCAACAAGCATTTACGGGGACTCGTCGGTCACGCAGGCAGATCATCTGCGATACCCACGGTAACTGTATCTCCGATAGTTCACGAATTACAACTTGAAGGTTTGCGATTCCATGTTATGGAGGGTGGAAGCAAGCTGGCTCGAATTCGTGGTGAGATTACATCATCTATCTAGTAATATCAATGCTCGCTCACGTATCTTAGGCACGTTTGACTCTATAAAGCCAACTCCTAAGAAAGCTTACGTCGGTGGCGTTACATTCCTGCGGAGTAAAAACGGTAACCTATACCGCTCAGGCATCGTCAAAGCTAAGAAGTACGTCTGGATCTCTCGGCCAAACTCCAAGCTGGATTGCACCAAGGCTTTAAACCTTGAAGACATGTGTACAAGTCTAACATTCAATAGGGAATCAGGAAAAGTAAAGAAGATTGAGGAACCGTGCAAACGGTTCACGGCAACGGGTACCCCTTTCTTAACTCCCCAGTCCTGCGTTTCCAGATCGGTTCAGAGATCAGTGCGGCATGCTGAATGGTACAGGAATTGAACGCAACTAACGCATTATTTTGTTCCTGTCTAGGTCAATGTCCCAGGGGTCCGCTCTGTCCCTACATCCACAACCCAGCCGCTGTCGCAATCTGCAAGGAGTTCCTTCAAACTGGAAGCTGTCCGGCCGGTGATGCTTGTGATCTTTCCCATGATCCTACACCGGAACGAGTACCTGCTTGTTTGCATTTCCTCCGTGGGAAATGTTCAAATCCATCCTGCCGATACGCTCATATACGCGTCAACCCATCAGCCTTGGTTTGTAGAGACTTTGCTGTTCTAGGCTACTGTGGCAAAGGCGTCAATTGTAGTGAACGCCATGTTCATGAATGCCCTGACTATGCTAATACTGGCGCGTGCCGAAGCCTGAAATGCCGGCTACCACATGTCGATAGAGCTGGACAAATTAGGAAACACTCTGCTAACAGTGCAGAGAAGATTTCAAAACGCGAATCTGAGAGTCCTGGAGAAGACAGCGACGGTGATTTGTCAAGTGAAGGGGAAGATTATGACGGGAATGATAGCGACGACGTGGACTCAGATGGGTTGGAAGAAGATCTGACGTTGCTTGCAGATGATGTTGACTTCCACGCTTTGTCTCAACAGCAAGATTTTGTCCGTTTTTGAGCCATGGTTCGTGGGTACAGCAAAAAGCAAGCAGGCTACGTAAGCTTTATACTAGGGGCGCAAACAGCGGCGAGTATGGTAAGCCTTGGTCAGAACTTTCAGTTCCTGAAACACTGAGAGTGTCTCGAGCCTCCAATTGTGGCGGTTTGAGGCAGTGCAGTCTGCTTTATTTCCAGCGGACTTCCATTTGTTCTTTCCTTTGGAATAACCCAGACAGTCTGTTACACAGCTTAGAGCTTGTAGATTAGTCCAATGAGACTGTATTCTATTCATAATTGTCCCTGGGATGACTACCAACAAGGCGGCAAAATGGCGAGGCGACGGGTTTATGACCGCCATCATTAACAAAGTGGAATCTCAAGGCCTCATCCGATTCTTCAGAAACGATACTGGTACTTGCTCATCGGTTCGTGGGATCATGGGTCTTTGGGGTTTCGGTACACAATATCTACAGTACACTGCTAATCTCACAAGATAGCGGCGAATCAACGATAGCCATAACTACTCTTTGTCAGGGAACTACAGCATCGAGCATTAACAAGGTCGATAAAGATAAGCCTGGAATGGCTTCCGTACAAGCTACGGGAATCGATCGTTTTTCCATGGGAACAGAGGGAAAGGATAGGACCGGAAGCTCAAGATGAGCACCCGTGGACGAAAGTAGCGAGACAATGTTAACAGGGACTGGGGTATTGTTATGTTCTATGTGACCTTAGAATTTCGACGATCGGTTGATTGCGTCAAGGCTTCTGTTGCTGCCCGAACGGGGAACCAAACAGATTGGCCGTAGCCTCACACTTTCGGCAGCCCTTGCTGCCTGTCCTCTACACGGGTTCCCGGTATGGAAGTGGAGGGAAGAGGGAGCCGAAGTGTAAGTGCCATCGGATCTCGAACTTCTTCTAGATGGACTGTTTCCCTTGGATGGGTCAGCCCCAATATGGATGGAAATCACAACATCGTCACCAGTCAAGCATGACTCACTAGTGGGAGATGATATGATGTTCGGGGGGGATAGGGCACAAACAAGTCATTGTTGGGTAGGCATGATATATTATATCTTTACAACCTAAACCTTTGTCGCATTACCTAAGCATCAATCTTCATCAATGATTGGCTCTATCCCGATCTCGATAAAGCCCCGATTGTGTGCACGAACAACATCCAACCATCTGTGATCTGATGAAAGTTTGGATCTCGGCCTTGGCGCTTGCCCATTGAGCCATTCTCTCTGATCCGTAAGCTATCATTTCCCCCCCATGCCTTCTATTCCCATCTCAACCCATCCCGCGCGCAGTGCCTAAGTCAAAGTAGATATACCACTAACGGTGACATTGACAGATACAAGGTCATGCAGGCAAACCACCATTCTCCGGGCACGGCGGGGAAGTTCCATACATCTGGGTTCGCCCCGTTGTGATTTGCTGCTTTCCTTGGTCATGGGCTGCCAGCTGCACGTCTACCCAACCCTAAGTTGCATTCAGTTAAAAGGCCATCCACGAACCGCTTTAGCACCTGGAGGCTGCCAATAACGATAAGAGTTTGTCGCGTTGCTTGAATAGACTACGCTTTAAGGCCTACGCTCTCACTGAACACCAGCCAAGCTCCGACCACAGTACCAACCAAGTCGCTTTCTCTTATGGAGTAGTAACCTGACCTCACCATCCTCTGGTGCCCATCAGCCACGGTCCGTTACCTCCCTCACCATTCGCACCTCGGGACGGATCGCCTCGCAACTTTGCGTCGCAGCTTTGAACTTAGGATTTCAAGCTTGCCTCGATCAGTGCCATACCACTAAGAATAAAGAGGAGAGACCTGCTATCTGGCTGCTGTGTCTATCAGAATTCTTGGTTTAAGTACTGAATCTGGAAGCACTTGACTGATCATCATTCTTGGTCATATCCACAACAATACCGCTCTCTCCATCATACTTTATAGTCTGTTATTCCCAGCGATTTATTATTATCATTATTATCGCCCTTCGCTTCGGGAGTTCCGTCTAAAGTATCGTTGTTGGTGCAAAAGGGTAGCGATCATCCAACACCCCCGCCTCCCTCACCGCCTGTTTTGGAAATTCCGAACTTCAAATAAATAATACTGCTATGGCTCGCTTGGCCTACAATCAGAATTACACTAGACATCAGTCACGCGTACCCGTCGATTCCGAGCAGACTCTCCTGGACGAAGACAACAACGATAATATTCTCGACGATAATATCCTGGACGGAATCACTTCAGATATGTCACCTGGAGCATTCGGCCACCGGAGAGAATCTTTCGCAGATAGCGCTGCTGCGTTTTCACCCAGAGGCAGCAGTTGGAATGATTTCTCGTTCAATCCCGATCCTGCTTCGCTGCAAGCTTCGACAAATTCGGCGCATCTCTTTTCTGATCAAAGCAACCAGTTTATCCTACCCGAGACGGCTCAAGGTCCGGCGTATGGAAACCCACAAACAGCGTGGCATTCAAATGCTACACCCGGTTCCTGCACGCCGACGACGGTCTACGATGGCTTCCCATCAGACTATGAGACCAAGGCGCCGGCGCCAACGTACAACAACGATGCGATGAACTCGTTACATCCGAATATCTACGGCGGGCTACCGATTGGGCCTGGTTTCCAGCCGAATACTACCTTATCGACATCTCCACAGTCGGGTCAGGATTGGATGTCAACCTCATCTTCTGAGCACATAGAGCAGCGTCAGATACCCAAGCAAGCACTCGGTAGTCCCGCATACTCGAACCCACCGCTACTCAGAAGAGACGGTATTCGAAAGAAGAACGCTCGCTTCGAGATTCCTGCGGAGCGGACCTTGAGAACGATCGATCACCTTATCAATCAGACTAGCGACGAACAGGAAATCAAGGAATTAAAACAACAGAAGCGGCTGTTACGGAATAGACAGGCAGCGTAAGTTTACATGGACGGTTCTGCGATGTTTCGACTCCGTACTAACATCACTTAGTCTCGACTCCCGACAACGTAAAAAACAACATACCGAAAGGTTAGAGGAAGAAAAGAAGCATACAAGTAGCATTATCAACGACCTCGAAGAAGCGCTTCAAGAGATGAAATTACGGGAGCAGGAGTTGATGCGCGAGAAGGAACAATGGATTGCTTATAACGAACACTGCAAGCAACAGAATCGAAAGCTTATGATGGAAAAGGAGGAGCTGGTTCGAAGTCATACTATCGAAACTGCAGATCTACGCAAGAAGAACGCCTTTCTCGCCGAGCAAGCCCAGAAACTCGACAGCATATCCATGTCCGCCGTACCCAGTTCCACCGGATACTCCGCCGATTTCTCCGACTTCGACCACCTTACCATGGAAAACAGTCCATGGGACAATTTCTCCATTGTTAACGAATTCAACATGGAAACCGAGCCAAAGCAAGAGAGTTCCCTGGTGGTACTTCCGAAGAAAGAGCGCTCCCCCTCCAAGGACGACGACAAGTCCGCCACCTCGGGCCTATTACTAATGCTCCTACTCTGCGGCGCATGGGTTGCCTCACAAAACTCCTCAACGACCCCGACTGCAATTCCCAGGATGCCCGACGACGTCCGTGTAGCTTCCGCAGCGGTGCTCGAAAACATATACAAAGACGCCGGCATCCAGTCAATACCACCCGCCATCACGGCCGACGCCAAACCCATCAAACACTCCGCCTCTTACTCATCAACCCAGAAAACCACAATCACTGGCTCCGAATTCGCCAGCCTTTCCCACTCCCCCCTTACATCCCTGCACAACCAACTCATTGCCCCAACCGAATCTCAATTGCGCGATCAGCTCTTCCAGCTAAGCGCCGACCAGTACAGTACCATCACCTCTGGGGACGATTTCTTCCCCTCGGACGGCCACGAATCTTCCCAGGTGCCTGCTGCCGGCGCGAGAAGAAAACCTCTTGCAGAAGCGCTGGCAGCTATGAGAGCGGAGAAGCAGGGCACAGCAGCGGAGGTGTATACAAGGAGCCTGATGTGGGACGAAATACCCTCTAACGTCGTGCGCGATTTCGCTCGCATGGTCGCCGAGGTCAACAATGGAGGCAGTATAGCAGGACAGCAGCAGCAGGAGCCCATGAGCTGAAAACTCGTGGGTATTATCGACAGCAACACCCCAAATACCAGATTGAACTAGTTTTTTTTATTTTGGTCTCGAACGAGCATTGGATACCCCCAGATTGATTACGCCCGTCTACAGCGTAACGTCTTACGATTTTCCTTTACGAAGATATAAACGGGAAGCGTTCAGCACGCGAAATTTACGACACAAGATCGGAATACAGAACCCCTTGCGAAAGGGGGCAGCTCACGCATGATGATGACGATTTTCTGTTTGTTTGGGGGACTTTTGCGTTTGCGAGTTAGCGAATTTGTGGTCTGGATGCTCTGGGATTTTTTGCCACCTGTGTGGGAGCGAGCGACGATCTTTGCACTTTTCTTTAGCGGCGTTCCCCAATGCAGGCAAAGAAACTTTTTCGGGCGGATTGATGGTTTTGAGGATTTCTGTTTCTATTTCTAGCAAAGCCAAGCGATTGAATGGGTGGTTTGACTCTAACGAATTCATGCAGCGGGTACTATGTTCATAGCAGCGGTTCTTGAAAGTCAAAAGATTTGTACGTCTCAGCGACTACCCTTTTTTCTTTTCTCTTGGTTCACTTTTTGAGGTGGGGCTTTTAGTGAGAGCGACGGGTGGCGATGAGACAGCTAGGTCTAGCCACTACGATAGTTTGGTGGGCGAGAAATGCATCCCCCTCTACATACTTAGCTTGTTGTTGACTGGAGATTTGGGTTCGCGTGACTTCAATGAATGGATGTTGCGGCCTTCCTCGTTCACAGGAGATCTGGATGTCTAAGCGACTACGGTTTGTTGACGACGTTTACGGGGCGTCTAGGTGTGAGATATGGGAGGTTAGGTCTAGCCACTACGATATTCAGGTAATGAGAAATGTGTCCCTCTCCGCACACTAGTATTCGGTGCCTATACATCCTCGATAGATGGTTGGAAACTACATGGAGTTGATCGCGAGATAAATGGCCGTTAACTTCCCAAACCATATCCGTCCGGCTTCCACACCAATCCCCCAATATAACCCCCTACCCACCCATCTAGTCTCATACCTGCGCCGGCAATCACCCCCACCCTCAGCCAGCCAGCCACAAACCCCCACCGACCTAGCTCGTCGCTTTGGGCGTGTATTTATCTTTCCATATCCTGAACGGGGTTGGTGGTAGGGTTAGCTAAGGATTTCCATGGCAACAAAGGGGGTGTTGGGCAATGCAAGGGGAGGAGAGGAGGGGTTAGGCATGAAATGTGGAGAGCAGTGCCAATGACGTGAAACGGGGATGCAGTAGTGGAAAGAGTCAAAGGAAACGTGGGGTGAGAAAGTCGTGCTTCAGGCACGAACGCAACGCCCGTGACGCAAGTAGAAGGGAGTCAAAAACCGGAAGGAAGACAAGAAGGGCGTGGGATGAGCCAGTCAGCCAATCGACCAAGTTTTGAGCAGAGATGGTAAAACGCGCTAAACACGCAAGTCACGGGAAAAACTCTTCCAACAGAAAAACCTTGTGGCCTATGGCTTCCAACCATACATAGAACGCGAATCGGACTGGAGAAAGTAGCAAGCGAACGTACCAAGAATTGCCCAAGGTCTTGCTGCCCGCGGCTTCGGCAAGCCGGTAGTATTTCGCGGCGGTAAACTAGGGTTGTTTCGTCAGCCTCACTTTGGATAGTTGGTGCCCAACGCTATGGTGGTGATAGGGTCGTAGAGGGGAGAGGGGTGGGGTTGGGGTTGTCAAGGCGGGATGGGAAGGTATGAGATGAAAGGAGAGGAGATGATTGAAGGGCTTTTGGAGCAAGGTTCGTCTCTGCGTCCGACGGCTTAGGAGCTTCGAATGTATGCCTCGTGAATGGTTGTAATGAGAAGCAGGGGCGAGACGATCGAAAGGTTTCTAGAGCGAAAGATCGTCTTTGTGTCCAACGGCTCAAACCTTTGAAATGTCTCCCCGTGAATGGTTGTAAAGAGCGTGGTAGAGCTCACCTTATCCTTCTTCCCCCCATCACCTTCCTCGTACATCCTCGCCACCTCATTCATTGCATCCGCATCGCCCAGATTCGCCGCAGTCTCATAATAAGATCTCGCCGCGACGGCGTCTTTCTCCACGCCCCACCCATGTCGAAACGAATTCGCTAATTCATACATTGCAAGCACAAGTTCTCCCTTGGCGGCGCCTCCACGCTTCAGGCCGGAGCTTAGAGCGGCGGATTCGATGGCGGCGGTGGAGGAGGCGGCGGCGGAGAGGTAGGTTATGGCGAGGGGAGGGTTCGAGGGAGTGCCCCAGCCGTGTCTTGAAAGACGATTAGTAAGGAGCAGGAATGGGATCTGTAGGGACTAACCTTAGGGCAAGACCATAAAGGATTTGGGCCATTGCGTCGCCGTTGTTTTCGGCTAGACGGCCAAACATGGCGGTCGAGCGCTCAAGATCTGGAGGTTCACGAATCTCGTTAGTCGTAATGTCTTTGGGAACAGCCTTCGCTGTAGCTGTAGCTGTGGCTGTAGGTGGTTTGCATACCTCCTGATTCGTGGAGTCTGATTGCTTCTTGTATGTCATCCTGTCGACTATATCAGCCAACTGCTGCCGTCATACATCCATGACTTCTTACATCGCCTTGTGCTGAACTGATGCTGCGCGCTGGCACCGGTCGATCGCCACGAGACCCTGGGCTCTGCAAACTCTTTCCCCCAGAGTTCTCTTGCGACAACGGTTTGCAACTGGGGTTCACATTCGCCAAAATCGTCGCCCGTTTCTCCCATTGCGCTTCCTTCTCAGCCTCTTCTGCGCCATCACTAATAGACGGTAAGTCTGTGGGTACGTGTATGGAGCTACTGCTCGATGTCCGTGAGCGCAAGTACAATCGCGCAGATAACCGCTTCTCGCTGTGAAGGTTGTGGTCATTCGAGGCGGTAGAGACATTGGAGGAGCTTCGCAATCGCGAGAAGCTGTGACGCTTGGTTTGCTTGTTTGGCTGCGATTCGGCGTCGCCAGCAAAAGAGGGTGGGGTAATCAGCTCTTGGGTGTTTGTGGTTGTGCGCATAAAGGTGAATTCGGGAGGTACGGAAGGGGGGGAGGCATGCGTTGGCGTCACATCCCCTCTGATTTTGTCTCTCTTCTTGAGGAGATCTTTGAGGGTCATTGTGGTATCGTGAGGGCGCCGGGGCCTTGGTCAGTCAGGAAGCAAGATTATAAGGTACAGTGAACAGGATATATGTAGCTTTCCGTCTCATCTAATCTTGAGGATGCTGCGATAGCTTCTCAAGCCTTCAGCGAAAGAATTGACCTTCATCGATAGGCAGCGCAAGGCCAGCCTTGTTGCGTACAATAATGGTGGCCTTGTTGGTGTACGCAGCTCAGCCGCAAACAGCCAGTCATAATGATGTAGGGAAATCAGAAAACGAGGTTGCGATTTCGCGCTTTTGAAACACCGTTTCATATCTCTTAGGGCTGAAGTAGTAAACTGTGTATTCGATAGATTCATTGGTCAAACGAACACCCTTTTCTGCTTCACCATCACCCTTTCACTGGCATTTGGCAGGCTTCAATCATGGCAGAAAATCTCTCATCTCCATCTTCACAACCGCTTGTAGCAACATGTGACTCACTCTGTCAACAATATGGTGATATATGACGGAGGTGTATATTATTCTCCTTTGTCTCTTATTCCTTCCCATAGAAGCTTACTATCACTCCCGCTGGCCGATATCCTTTCTTTGTCTTCATAACTGTCATTGTGCTTGGTGCTTTGTCTATAAGACAAGTCCGTTGTCCCCGTCTGTTTGCTCGATATATCTTCCTCGTGCTTCTCGTCTTTCGAGAAGAATTATTGTGTGCTCAGCTTCCGAAAGCATTCATATACAGCTCATCCACACACATTATCTCTTAAAAGCAATACCCGTAATCATGGTTGGCTACAAGATCTTCGCAGTAGCTCTCGCTCTCTGCACACTCTCTCTGGCCTCCCCTATCACTTCTCGGCAGGCCCCGATCTCCCTTACAGGCGCACAACTCCAGGCCATCGCTCCGCACTCCAACACCTGCGCAGGCGCAGATCCCGCTCAATGTCAAACCGCCGACCACGCAGCTGGCTACATTGCCCAGTCCTTCCAGACATACGGCATCACATCTCCTCGCGAAATGGCGGCCTTGATCAGTACCATCGCGTTTGAATCGGGCGACTTCAAGTACAACAAGCCCATCAACCCTACTCCCGGAAAAGGGACCCGAAACATGCAGTCAGCAGCCTTCAACGTCAAATACGCTCAGTCTTTGCCCCAGATCGCCTCGCAGCTCGCAACAGCACCAGCTGGACCCGACGCTGCTCTCAACCTATTGATTGCTAATCCGGATATTGATTTCGCTTCAGCCGCATGGTTCCTAACCACGCAATGCCCCTCTGCCAGAGCTGAGCTCCAGTCTGGCACCATGGCTGGATATACTACCTACATCACCGGCTGCCTCGGGACAGCAGTCACGGATGATAGACATGCTTATGCGCTAAGAGCTTATCAGGCAATGGGGGTCCCCATGCAGTAAGAGAGCATATGAATCCTGGATGTGGAGCTGCAGTCTTTCATATGGTTTTGGCATTTCGGACACATGGTTCGATACCACTGTCTGTATTACTCTGTAGCGGAAAATGACAGTCTTCACCTCCACATAATTTCCATGCTGCGTGAATTGACGGTTCTAACGTTCTAACAACCCCACATTCCATTCGTGAAGCTTCTTTGCCAATGGTGGGAGGATTTCAGTGCTGGCTTTCAAATCTGCCTGCAGTATACGTAGTATGTAATCGGGAAATTGGAGCTCTTCCATTTTCATTCCCTGCTTCTCAAGTACAGCTGCCGGTTCAAGGACTATTTTGTAAAGGATCTTCATTGCTCGCCTGGGACCTCCTGATCTGGCTGTGGCTGAATATATCATGTTGGGGGTAAACACCCAAAGCTGTTGACAGTCAACCCTCAATATTCTTAGTATCAAGAATGGAGTAAGGCGTGAAACCAACCATGAGAGCCTTTTGTGCTTCTTCTATTTTCCCACTGTAGATCAAGAATTGGTAGGTGGCTTGCCCCTCAATCAATGCTAGAAGTTTCGCACATATAATTTTCTGCACTGGTAAAGTTTGCCAAGATGCATCGTCTCCATGTCGAAGACGTAGATTCCATTTGTACAATCGTACCACCCCACTCTCTTCTTCGTCGACCCCCAAAGCTTCACCGCACAACGCACAGACCAAGGACTGCAAGTGGTGTTTACTAGCCTACTGATGATTAGTCTTTGTGACCCACGATTCGATTGTGCAATCTGTGGATGGCCTGGGTGACACGTCAACCGCACCCCACTCCGGAGGTCAGGTAACCCATCGTACATCAAGGATGCAGAAGGTAGGCCTGGCACCGGGAGATACAGTCCATGGGTTTTGCTTTTGGGCAGTTGTATCGGCGACCGTGTTATAAGGCCGACTTAGAGTACGGGAACAGGCCTCCTTCTTACTGCCCATAATGGAGCTGTATCACCGATAAAATGTGGCATTGTAGCGCGCAGCAGAAGCTCTAGGATGCTAGCGACATACCTTAATACTGATGCAGTCATCTCGTAGCAGGACAAAGTTGTCAACGTCCACGAGACCAGTTCCAGTAGTAGGTCCAAGCCGACTGGACGCAGCGTAACCTTTGTTCTCCGCTTGAGACACATGCTCTCGAGGTCCTTCATCATCTGGCTTGTGGCAATGCCAAAAGTCCATCATCTCTGCCCAGTTTTCACTTGGTAGAGCCTTCCACGCCTTAACAGAGGCACTGACAAGTATTCTTTGGCAAGACCGGCATCCGAGTTGCGTTACAGAAGTCATTGAAGACGCAGACCAAGGGATATCATTCTCCCAAGCGGACGTAGCCTTTGGGATGGTATTGTGGTCCACAGTAACCTGTAAACGAAAAGATAATTCTTTCGCTGATACATTAGGGAGGCTCAAAGACGCATTCCCGGCAACTTGACAGGGTAACTCTTTAGCAGCATATTCCCCATCTTGCGTGACAGAGATCAACTTCCGATCAGAGGAAAGCTCAATCTTGGTCTTGTCATTGTATTTTGACGGCAATATCACGAACACTGTCACTTGACGAATGTTGAGAAGAAGCTCTGCGTATATGCTCAACGGCGACATGATCAACCAAGCAGGACTAGAGAAGTTCCATTGTCATTCTGGATGTTCAATGCCCTCGGATATTTTCAGTATGTATTAGGAGGAAGTGAACCATGATACTGTAGCAGTATTTTGGTGGAGGGCGTTGTAATTTATAAAGCGATCGCTGGTCACATGTGTCCTCGAAAGAATTTCCACGCTCAGGTGTTTGGTTACTTTGGCACTGAAGTGCCTTCAGAGTTCAGACATGCAAAGCAATTTTAGTGGAGGGTAGGATATAAGGCTGAGCGCTCACAGCGCTAAAGCTAGGTAGGATTTGCCGGTAGATGTGGGGAGGAGATTGCAATACTTGTTGCTATGATATACCTAACATATATGCCGAGAGTATTTCATTGACCCCTTGCTGAACTGTTTTGTACTAAAGAGTCACCATGTTCTCAGCGTTTTCATCCTTCTCGCTTCCTTTCAGTTTTCCTCGGCTTCTTGGAGGTAACGCTGGCACCGCCATCGATATCAAATCCGTGCAGATACATGACGTCGAAACGCAGCAAGAGAAACGTGCTAGGACTCTCAAGCATCTCATTAAGCTCAATCATGCTAGTCACTCAATTATCTACCACAACCTTCAATTTCACAATCACATGCCACACGTATGTGCAACGAATCCAGGAGGTTTTCTTGACGCTAACATGATTTCCTAGCTGCTAGGATCTGCTTATATACTAGGAGGCAGTTCCGAACACCTTCATGATATATACGAGAAAGACTCGAAGGAGCTTGAGTCGTGGAAGGACTCTCCAGGCGAAGTGTCGACCTACGACTGGCGAGACTATCTGGGAGATCGACGGTATACTACAAGACGTGGAGAGCGTGCACTGCACTTGCTTTAGCTAAAGAACTATTAGGTATCAGAGAGCCTACGTTGATTTCTTTGAAGATCAGCTTGTCCTCTATGGCTATGACTTGCAGAAAGTTTTCGACGAGTACCTTTTTAAGGGCAAAGCACCTCTTATCAATTGTTTGATAGCGGGATGTACGCTAGATCCGCAGAAGGCCTACCATGGATCTCAGCTGACGCAAACCTGTAGTGGGGCACCCACTCATCCACCTCGGCTATGCATACGAGCTTTCCAGCCGGGAACTCGCAATGGAGGCACTCGGCCTCGCCACAACGTCCTACGACTTCCTCCACAAATACCTCGATGACCCCCAATACTCAAAACCATCAACCTCCAATACCTCCTCGCCCTTAGAAATCCTGCAACGCGTCCACTCCGATAAACGTTTGGACAATCTATTCGACCACCGCGGCGCCTCCAACATCGAACCCCTTTTCAAAGATCACGAAGCTCTAGTCTTAGAACACTGGAATGCGTGGCAGCTTTCCAATCCCAAGAAGCAGTTTGAAGATAGCCAATACGCCGCCGCAGCACTATTAGTAGCCACGCACAAGCCCGGAAGCAGCTACGACTTCTTCGTAGTCCACCTCCTAACCACCAGCCACGCCGTCCGAATCCTCCTCCCTCTCATTCCTGCGAAATTCCACGTAGCACTCGTGCGTCAGTGGTGGCTGTTAACGCTCGCCGTCTACATTGCTCAGACCCGCCCAAAGATCAAATTGGACACAATAACGGGATATGACACGAAGGGGAGGGACTGGAAATGGGTGGAGAAGCAGGCTGTTGAGGGCAAGTGGGCTCTGGATGCTCATTATGTTAAAGGGTTGAGGGCGATGAAGGAGGCGGCGCAGACTTGGGGAGACAAGGAGGAGTATTATATCAAGGCTGCGGTTAGGTTTGGGGAGGAATTCAGTGGGTGGGGTGGGTTTGGACCGTTGGATACGGAGGGAGTTGTGCATGGTGCTGGTGGGCAATGAGATTGTGGTGAGATTTGATGTAAACGAATTGTATGAATGATGACCGACAGCATTTGGGATTTTTTGGAGCAAGAGGGTACTAAAGGCATTAGACCTGCTCCGAAACCAAGTTGCATGGCGGTGATTCTAAGGGCTTTGTAAAGCCAGTAAGTCGATGGCAAACAAGAAACACGATTTGATGAGACGGAAGTGTGAAAGCCTGTCTAACTTTTAATTTAAACAGAAATGTACAAAAAGCGATCCGGGAGTGCTTCTATTGCGGCTTCGCTGCTACAATTTCTATGGTTCCACAGTCAGTATCCGGCCAATTTCAGATTACAGAGTCGACTCACTCTCAACATCGGCGACACTCTGCTGAAGGATCTGCTGCAGCGTCTTTTGGTTCTCCAATTCCTTGGTGATCTTGCCTATAATGCTTTCGGCAAGCTCTCGTTGCTGTCTATGCTTGACTTGCCCCTCATAGCGAACCCATGAGTCGAGAACGGACTTTGCTTCCGAGGCCAGCGCAGTCTTTTGCTCGAGCTCAAATGCCTGGGCCTCAAGCTGGGCGGTTTCCTAGTTCTTGTCAGAAACCACTGGTCGCTTTATTGGGGCAGATTTACGCATCACCTACCTTGGATACCTGGAACAACTGCTTCGTAATATCAACGACCCCACCCAACTGCTTCACATTATCAATCCTCTGCTTAACCGCCGTCGTATGATCCTCCCTTGCGGCGTGCAAAATCCCCTTAACCTTGTTCACATATGACTGCGCCCACTCCTTGTACATTGGCCCTCCGTAATGCGCAACCGCCCAAAATACGCTCAGTGTACAAAACATGACTACGGTCTCCTCATTTACGACATAGAATTCGTTGCTGATGGCGAAGACCGATGCCCCGGCGCCGGCGGAGAGGATGGCGGTTTTGGAGATCAAAGAGCTTCCGGGAAGAGAGTCAAGGATGGATTGGGCTTTTTTGGCGGGTTCCTCGGCCGGGACATTGGAGGCTGGGCGGGTGGTGATGAGGGTGGTTGCCAGGGAGGGGAGAGTCCGGGCAGAGAGGGCTGGGCGGAGCCGTGATGTCCCTGGGTAGTGTCAGACAACTGATCAGTTACCAAATTGCGGAATGAGAATGAACGACTTACCTAGGGCGGTTCTTGCCAATCGAGATGCCATGGCGAGTGTATGCAGCAGCTTCAGAGTGCGGAAGGTCAAGAAACGATGCGAGGTGGATTTTAGCTTGAGCCACAAGATCATATCAGGACTAGCGCGTAGTGGAATAATCGATGCCAAGACCTTGATATTTGATTTGACTGACCGAACACTTGTATTTACTACACCGAGCACAATGTCTGATTTGACGAAAGAGGTGGAAGTGGAAAAGAAGAGGAAGAGAGACAGCGGCGCTCCATCAGAAACAAGAAGAGTTAAGAGACGGGTCACAGGAATAGAGTCAGATCATGAAGCCGATATTCAATTTGAAATACTTCTCTTGGAGAACCAGATCTTAGAATCAAGAAAACACTACAACAGCATTGTTACTCTATTGGGTTATTCAAAAGAACACGATGCCGAAGATCAGAGGGATATCGCCGCTGCTGTGGCTCTATGTCGCGTTTTCTGCAGGCTAATGGCTGCTGGGAGATTGACAAAATCTCGTGAAACGGCTGATGACGAGGTCATCATTGTTCAATGGTTGAAGAAACAAATCAGAGAATACGAAGCCTCGACACTAGTCATGCTTTTCTCGGAAGATATTAGCAGACAAAGCACAGCCTTGACTCTGCTCATGCGGTTGATGAGGGAGCAAGCCAATTACCTGAAACTGCAGGACGATTCCATCTGGCGAAATGGCATATTTACGGAGATATTGCAAGCTCTAGTAGGTACCCGTGCTGCAGATGCCAGAAGAACAGAATTTGTGGAGAAGTACTTGGTCAAATACGACGATATCCGCTATCACACTTTCGCTTTCTTTACGTGAGTATGTTCTGAAGAGCTCTCAGTGGATGTCCGAGCTAATGAATATAGTAAATTTGTATCTGAAGATCCGTCAGATGTCTCGTTAGAAAATACAGTCTCAATGCTGGCCGAGATTGAGAACGTCCCAGAAACGCAAGAGCAAATTGAGAGCTTCTTCGTCACTCTTCCGGCCAAGAAGCACAGCCTTCGCTCCTTAACAGCTCACAAAAGACGGGCCCAAGATGCTTGGCTAGCCATACTGGGACGTGATCTAAGCAAACCCCAACGTAAGACCGTCTTAGGACTCATGTCCCACCGTATAGCCCCCTGGTTCCTCAAGGTTGAGCTACTTATGGACTTCCTAACCGATTCTTTTAACGTCGGCGGCTCGACGTCGCTCATGGCACTTTCGGGACTCTATTACCTAATGCAAGAAAAGAATCTTGACTATCCCCAATTCTACCATAAACTATATTCTCTGCTCGATCGCAACATTCTACATTCAAAACACCGCTCCCGCTTCTTTCGACTACTCGATACCTTCCTAGCATCCACGCATCTGCCCGCAGCTCTAGTAGCCAGTTTCATCAAGCGTCTGTCACGACTAAGCCTCCATGCCCCTCCCTCAGGTATCGTGGTAGTGGTGCCTTGGGTTTACAACCTGCTAAAAACCCATCCAAGCTGCACCTTCATGATCCACAGAAAAGCGCGCGGAGAGCGAGAAGACCCCGATCCGCAAGAGGAACAAGGCTACGGCGACCCTTTCCGCATGGACGAGCCCGACCCCATGGAGACAGACGCACTTGAAAGCAGTCTCTGGGAGATCCAGATGCTGCAGAGCCATTATCATCCGAACGTAGCCACGATTGCAAAAATCATCAGTGAGCAATTTACGAAGCAGGCGTACAACCTGGAGGATTTCTTAGATCATAGCTATGGGAGTATGCTCGATGCGGAGTTGTCGAAGGATATCAAAAAAGCGCCTGAAGTGGAGTATGAGATTCCGAAGAGGATATTTATGAGATATGGTGAGGATGAGGGAAACCAAGATAGCTTGCTTGTAAAGCTTTGGGACTTTAGCTAGTGGGGTCCGTGGAGTTTCAAATGGTATCTTCGAGCAAATACTTTAAACAAAATCGGGGCAAGCCGCGCACCTCCTTCATAACAGGCTCTCAACAGTATATCCAGTCGAGACAGGCCGAACGAGTGCCCGAGTATGGACTCTCCACCACCAATATGACGCGAAAGCCTTCGCCCTAAGCAATCAAGAACGGTACCTGGGGAAGATCTCTGAACATTGAACTAGTCTCATCTACACAGCAACACGAGGGGAACGAGTCTTCCAGAGCTGAACGGTCGAGCATCCATTTCATAAAACATCCAACGCGCCACACCTCCACCTTCATGAAAACCACAACCCTCCAAACCACCCTACCTTGAACCCCCACTCAACCAAATCGACAACTAGAACCTCCCCTCCCTCTCCGCCGGGCGCCCCCCCTTACCTAACCTAAAAAAATAACCCCATCCCTCACCCCTCCCCCAAAACCGCATCCAGACTCCAACCCAATCCTTAAAATTCTCTAAAAAGAACACCCAAAACCCACCCCACCCGCAACAACCACCCCTTGCACGTAATCAAGTGCGGTTTCTGATACTTTTCATGCAAGGATCCATTGATTTTAGAGGAATGATGGAGGTGTAGAAGTTGGGGAGGTAGTGTATGTTTTTTTTCCAGCGGTTGCTGTGGGAGGAAAGGGATCACCAGGGACTGAGATGCTCTAGGTGATTTTTGGGGAAAGCTGGTAATTGAGGAGAAGGAAGATGCTAGGAGGGGAGGAAGAGGTGTTTGGACTATCGACGAGGAAGAGGCTAGAGCTAGGGCTTGTATCGCAGATACCCTGGTGAAAAGGGTTGGTTGGAACGAAGACGGTCGAATGGACACAGGTGCTGTTGGAGATAGTAAAGGTTTGTTGTTATAGTTATATTGAACTCAGATCAGGCCATTGAGGTGGTTAACATATCGGGTTGTGGAGGTGAGGGAGGAGTAGCGGGTCTAGGTTTGGTTTTAGTTGGCTAGTTGGCTTGGGAGAGGGGTGGATATGTGGGTAGGAGTGGTGGCGATGATGAGACGACGAGAAAGAAGGAGGAGGAGGAGGAGGAGGAGGAGGAGGAGGAGGAGGAGGAGGAGGAGGAGGAGGAAAAGAATGAGGGAGGCGGAGCGAAAGGAGCCCAGAAGAGAATAAGGCGAGACCATGATAGAGCTCGATTGAGACACGTCAATGTCTTCTTTGCTATTCTCTTGAGATGCAAGTTGCGCGTTAGCACGCTTTTCTCCCACATGCAGTGTTCGGTGTCTGCGTTTCATATCTAGAGAAACAAACGACCTTTCGACAGCCCCGAGCTTTTAGGAAAGTTGGATGAATTGTCACATGACACCTCGTTTGATGCTGCAAGAAGAACCTTATTGCTCTCAACAAGGCGTTCGGACAAAGTTTGCTGGCTATGCGCATTAAGCTTTACATTAGGATCTTGATCTGACAAGGTCCGCTCGCTGTGTATGATGGAATTGACGACGCTGTTTGGCAACGCAATCCGGATTAATGTTTCGGAGGTGGATGTAAGTTCTTTACACATACAACACAAAGCTCATATCCGCCCTATTTTGCTTCTCTGCAAAAGGCCCTTGGGCATTCCCTCCTTTCCGACCAGACCTGATTTGTTGAATAGGGCCATCTTTGCTGGCCGTGATGTCGAGAAACGTTTTCCTTTCACTTGTTGCAGAGGGCGATTCCCGGGATGCCAATGACGGGAGTACTGAGCGCCCAAAGGAGCGGTGAGACAATGCTCGAATTGGGTGGCTTGGTGTTCATTTAGTAAGTGATCCAACGCTTGGGCCAATTTTCGAGGATTGAGATATGCACGGTCCGAAAGGAGGTTCAAACGCAAAGAAAGACAACACTCAAATTCGTGTGCTGGGGAGGCTATTGATGCAGCTAGATTGACCGCAACTGTCTGGAGACTGGAATCAAGCCGATAGCTGCGTCCCTCCCGGCAAAAACCAGGGGGGGGAGGGGGGTGTCATTCAGATTCCATGTTGCTCGTAGATGAGAAAGGCAAAGCTGGGTTTACAAATGGTGAATGCCAGCTCCGCAATCTTCCGAATTCATCGTAGGTCGAGGTTTTTCTCCGCGAAGCACATGCTTCAAGTGTTGAAAATACCAGTAATGATGGACAGAAGAGCGCGGGCGGGGTTTATCGCTGCTTCTTCTTCATCCGTGGAAGTGTTGGGTGAAAACTGCATCAGCCCATAGAGATATGGAAAAGAAGATTGGGGCAAAGGAAATCAATATTGTTGTTGCGTCGTATCAACTCGATCTTGGGACCTTGCATGGTCCAACGAGGTCTTGAACGATGGGTCCCCTCCATTTTGTACTGGCCGAGGGCCTTTGGTGTTAACGGGTGAATTAACCCCATTCATCGAATAGATCAGTGTGGTAGCTGGCACTCGACGTGTAGAGAGGATTTAGATCTTGGAGTTCGACTGTTCGCAAGGCGTGCACAGGATGATGGACTTTGAAAAGCGCCAAGAAATAGGTGCGCTCTAAGGGCGATGCCCTGGAAGTGCGGACACCCCCCCACACGGACGACAGCTCCACCGACTCCGGTGCTTCCCCGCGGTCTCGACTGTCTGCGCCCCAATTAAGGTATGTAATTTACCTGCACAGTCAGCTATTGGGCGGCCGTGATAGGCCAAGCAATATCCCGGCGAGTTCGGGTCATCATCCCCCCCTACCCCAAAGTAATTCCGGCCCAGCTACTCTAGCAGTAGCAGGCTTCGTATTATTGAATTGGCCCCATTTGCCCATGACCAGCACAGGCGTCACCTTGGCAATTCGAAAAGCCCCCCCCATTGCTGAGGCATCATGGCTCCTCCGTCGCCCCCATCCCCACGGCGCCCCCTCCCTCATCCTGTCGAGACCACGACGAAGAATACCCGACGACGCTTCGTCCCAGAACCTGTGGAGACGACGGCAAGGAGTGGTCGGGCACCAGCGATTAAAGAGCCATTGGCCGAAGCTGGTAGCACGAGCCCGAAGACACGCAGGTTCTTGCCGCAGCCTGTCGAAACGTCCATCAAGAGTTCCAAGAAAGAGAAAGCAGTTGGCGACGGCCTGCGGCATGACTTCACTGGCATGACGTCGTCGGCTCAGCGAACACACCCGCAACCAATTGAATCGAAGCCCAAACCCAGAAAGTTCTCCCCACAATTGATTGAGACGGTCAAGCGATCACGAAAAAGCAGCGATACTCTTCCTGCCGTTTTACATTCAGACAAGACAGAGGCTTCCCCAGGGGATCCAGATCACCCTCACCGGCAACTACGACCACGGCCTGGTGCCTTGCCAATTCCTCCGAAAAATTCGCCGGTGGTGAGCTCAGACAATATCCCTAGAGTACCAGAATCACGATTTACGTCTTCGAAACTGAGTGAAAAGGCTGCTCGACGGCACTCGTTCCGGGTACCGGATCTACCATCCATACAATCCGTGGCGGAGGAGAGCGAAGAGTCCAGTTGCCCGTCCCTATCCACCTCCCCATCTGGCAATTCGGATCAGACGGTGCTATATAAGCATGCGAACCGAGTCAGAGAGATTGGCGATGACAAAACCTCGGGATACCTACTATCACTTGCCGCCCAAGCTGCAGACAAGCAACTGAGAGAACAAGTAATGGCAGCTTATCCAAATGAGCATGATCATGAACCGGTGGATCACTTTGCCTTTGACCGGGATTCTGACGAGTCGGACGATGCGGAAGGCGAGGGTAGGCTCTCCAGAGCTGCACCGAGGCATGTGGACGGAGCTGACCAAGGATCCAAACATAGCATGGGCCATGCGGATGGTTGGAGTATGGCGGAAATGCGGAGGCATCAGGAGAAGCTTAAGAAGGAGAGGAAGGATCGCAACGTCACAAAACAACCAGAGCTTGCTCGGCAACTCTCGGTCAAAGCAACAATACAAAATGGCAACAAAACAAAAGACGTTCAACACGCTACCGATGGTACGGGTGCTCCTAAGAGCATTATCGGCGGTTGGCAAAAAGGCGTTGGCATGGCCCCGATGCGCAATGCCGCAAGTCCACCCATGGCTGGCGAGAATCTCAAATTCCCCAAATGCTTGTCTCCCCGCCAGACCCGTCTAGATGTCACACAGCATCACCATAGGCCGAATTCTTCGGGGTCCGCCACCCCCGAAGAACGTTCAGGCCTTTGGACTCCCAACGGTGGTGCAAGCCGCAAGAACAGCACAAGTGGCCTTTGGATGGGCGTCTGCGCCGCCTCCACGCAAAATGCTCAAGGGCCCCCGAAGCTCGCTCAAACAGGACTATTAACGCCGTCTGTGGAACGAGATGATCCGTTTTCCGGGAGGCCGCCTCCCAGTAATCAACAATTACCGCCAAGTCCACCGAGTTCTTTGGAGAATGAAACCTTGTGTCTTGATCGAATACTAACGCGGGAGGAAGAGCTTGACAAGGAGTTCAATGACGCCTTCGTCACTCAAATCTACAACTACCTTTCCCTGGGCTATCCATCCATGGCGCGGAAGTACGACAGCGAACTCTGCAAAATCACCAAAGTGCCGCTGGTCGAGCTCCGTCAAGATGACGAGCATACCAACGCCAAAGGTTACGTGGGCGCTCCCGAGGGTAACGGTGTCGAAATGAGTGGCGTGCAAGACGGTCAGTGTGGGCGATGGCTGGCGCTGCGTTTGTATGTAAGGGAATGGGCGAGGCAGCAGCCTGGCATGGTTGAGCGGGAAGGGGGAGCAAATAACGATTGGGGTGCTAGAGCCAGAAAAGGAAGTTGGGCAATCTAGATATAGGGCGTGGGATTGTGCATATGGGTGCCTACTTGGTGTTCAGTCGGCACCGTGGTTGCGTCGGCACTTCTGTTGTCGTTCGCTCTGCACATACGACCACTGCTTGCATTATGAACAAAAACGGTGGGGGCTGGCGTTTCGGATCAATATGGGCCGGCTACGGGATCAGGTGGTCTGTCATTTATGAGGAAGATGATATGGAAATGGCGGTTCGCAGGACGGAGTGCCTAGTCTACATCTTACATATGGGGGCTTCGGGGCTTGCGGTATGATCTTCGACTGGGACTACCCATGGTGTTGACGGAAGCGGCATGAGCGCATGGTTATTTATTCTTGGAATTTTGTTTTGGTATGATTATATCAGAAGTTCTCTGTGACGGTCTTTTTGTGGTGTTCGTTGTATAGCAATTGTCCTTTTGGGTCTTTGGGGTTCAATACCCTTCCCCCTTCCCCCTTCCCCTTTCTCCCCTTCCATCTTCCACCTTCCCCCCCCCAACCTTTTCCTGCCTCACCTCCTCCTCCCTCTCCCTTCCCTCTCCCGTGCCCCTCCATCCCTACTCCCTTCCCCTCCATACCCCCCCCACATCACCCCTCACCATCACCCAACCCCCCTACCTCCCACATATGCTCACCCCTTTCCTCTGTGTCTCAATTAATCCCTTAATGAATTTATATAACGAACCGGAAGAGGCTTCTGTGTCCTTCGTCTCGAGAGTCGGCTGATTTGTGGCTTCTATGAGGGCCTACGAGAGGGGTGGAGGGGGGGATGAAAGGATGAAGGTTGAAGGGGGGGGTTTTGGAGAGAAAGGAAGGGGAGGTGGAATGAGGGAGGTGGTAATGAGGGGGCAGGGATGGTGAGGGTGAGGATGAGGGTGGAAGAGGGCGGATATGGAGGTCAGGAAGACTTGGCGTGAGGCGGAGATCTATCTTTCCCCTCCTCACCTCCCTTCTCGTTTCAAATCACCCCTTACCAACTGTTGCGCTCTTATCATCTTCATCTTCACCCATCGTTCTTCATTTTCAATCTTTATTAGTCTCTTTCCTAGATTTAAGAGTTAACGATTATTGCGTAACAATTAACAATCGAAGAATGGGTCGGCTTTGAAGAATTAGTAGGGGTTTTGAGCGAGTGCTGGACGAAGGGGAGGAGTGAGTGAAGGATGAGAATGTGAGGATGAGGAGAGGGATCGAGACGGGGATGAGGATGGTACAAGAACCATCTTTCCTTTCTCAGTCCTTCACTCTCGAGCTCTCCGTTTCCTTTCCCTCCCCTCTTTCCGTTTCATCCTCACCCTTTTTTTCTAGGCACGATCAACATATCGCACGCCATCCTATGCTCGTTATAACCAGCGCTTGTCGCATTACTATATTCGTTCTGAATGTTGTTTTTCGCTAATATGAGAGAGGAAGTGTGTTGCAGGATGTGAAGATCGCTTAATGTGACTAAGGATTCAGAGAATGATTTTGATACAGGAAGAGGTGAGAGTGAGAGGGATGGAGAAGATCGAAGGACAAGATGTACTAAGAATGATAAGAAGAAAAAGAATGAAAGAATGTGTGATGAGAAGGCTCAAGAAGAAGAACAAGTACTCGAAGGAGTGAGAAGAAAAGAAGTTTCAGATTAGATTTTGTAAAAAGCATGAGTCTTGAAAATAAACATAGTGCTCAACTGTGCTGAATCTTTCATCAACCTATAAGGAAAATTCTTTATTGATCTATCGCTGTTTCTCCAATTCTCCTTGTCCACCTTCATTGCTCACGTCTCCACAATCGATATCCCCTCTGTCCCGGTCCCCCCTCCTTCCACCCTAAAGAGAGCCCTCATTCGTCGACCGTGTAACCCTCAGCCGGATATATAAAGGATTGATAGCCATTCGCGAGAGCATAGGTTTCTGAGATGGCAAGGGGAGTTGTTGATGATGGTTGTAGTGGTGGTCGTGGTGCTGGGTGCTAAGGAAAGGTTGAGTGGGATGGGAAGCGATGAGGGTGGGGTGGGGACGAGATGGGGATAAGGCTCAGGGTTTTTTGGGGTTGGGTGGGGGGGGGGGGGGGAGGAAGGAGGCTGAGGGAGCAACGGTGATGAAAATGAGATGGGAGAGATGGAAAACGGGATAAGGATGAAGGCGGGAGATGGAAAGACATGAAATTAATTTTTGCGCAAACGGTCATTAACAAAGCAAGACAAAACAGAATGCTAGATAGACTTAGTATCTTCGCTTTTATCGAAAGATTATCAGAAGATTATCACAACGACTAATATTCTACGGTAAACAAAAAGCTTCATCTAACTACCTGCCCCCCCTTTTCTTCCCATCGCACCCTCCCCCCACCATCGATCCTTCATCCACCTTTGAACCCTGAACCCTGAACCCTGAACCCTGAACCCCGTCATCGGTGAAGTTTGAGAGAGCTCCAGCTGTTACAATTCTATCCCCAGAAAACATCAATACAACCTATTAGTCTTCCTACAACCACTCGAATTACCTACTACATCACCAAGTTCCTACAGCGCAAAATGACTCTTTGAATTGCGCCAATGCTACGATAAAGCTATTTTCCGAAGCGGACAGGATCCCACGTCAGCAGGAGGGCTGAGACCAAAGCATGCAGGTGCAATTGGTGGGTGTTTGAGAGTCATGAACACGTTGATGTGATGAGGCCGGAACAAAAACTACAATCATAAGTGAAGCCACCCCCCCCCCTCTCTGGCCTGCTGACGCTTTGTTCACGAAACTGACACGCCCTCAGCAGCTTTTCTTCCTAATCCTTCCTTAAACCCCAACCCCACAACCTACCTACTACAACCCACCTACCTGCCGCACCCATAAAACCTTCCTTCCTCCAAAACAAGCTGCTCCGGCAGCAGCTATGGCATCCCAAGGCTCGCCCCTCACAGCCCCCCCTCCTCCTCCCACATCCCTCATCCAAAATGTTTCTCCCACGCTGCTGTACTACCTCAAAGCCATAAGTACGGGCGAGAGGGCGCTGCCTGCTGGTCAGGCTGCCGCGTTTCATTCCTTTCTATCGTCCACGACTCCAACCGCTACAACATCTCCGCCGCAATTACCGCCGCGGCCCCCGTATGACCTACAAAAACTGCTCTCCTGGTTTACGTCGGGAGAGTGTGATGTGGCAGCGCAGCCAGAGGAGCTGGATTTGGGGTATCCGATGAGCAATTACTTCATCAGTAGCAGTCACAATACATATTTGACGGGGAATCAATTGTATGGGGAGAGTAGTACGGGTCCTTATACGAATGTATGTGTTTATTTCTTTACTATTGGGGGCAGGACGTTGACGGATTATCTTTGCTATATATTGGAAGAAGAGGAAGAGATAAATGTGTAATCAGCAAAGGCTAATAATGTAAGAAAGGTCCTACTCCGCAACTGCCGCTGCATCGAAATCGATGTCTGGGACGGCGCATCCCCAAGGTCACATAGGGAACCAAAAGATGAAGCTAGTGTGGAGAAACATCATACATTCCGACCGCATATCCACCGATCGCGCTCGAGAAAGCATGAAATCGAGAACGAGTCACCTGGGCCTACAAGGTCTACAACCATGGATAGCGAGACTAACCTTACATTGCCTACGCCTTGGACTACAGCATCGACGACCACGCGAGCGGAGCCGAGGGTATTGCATGGCCATACGCTGACAAAGGAGGTGTCATTTCGAGACGTGTGTACTGCGATTCGGGATGCGGCGTTTGTGAACACGTAAGCCCTCTGCGCAGCTTGAAAAGCAGGAATGGCAAACGTGTTTGCACCACTTCCACCATGTTGGGACTGGTCGTGGTGCAATAATCTATGCTAGCGCCTGCTGCCAAGCTTCAAATGTACGTTGACTAACGCTCGATAGCGACCTCCCTGTCATTGTCAGCTTAGAAGTCCACGCCGGGGCCGCGCAACAGGAAATCATGGTCGAAATCATGGAAGAGTTGTGGAAAGACATGCTGGTTGATTTCCCCATCGATGAATCGGAGAAATTGCCCAGTCCTCGCGAGCTGTGGCGGAAGATTCTAGTCAAGGTCAAGTATGTAGCCCCCGAAGTAGGGAAAGCTGAGGCAGTAAAAGCCAAGACGCCTGCGCCGGTCGCGAGAAGCCGGTCGTCGTCGTCGTCCGGTTCCGAGAGCTTGACAGATGCGCAGGGGAAGAAGGTAAAGAAGAGCGCTATCATCAGTGCCCTGGGAGCATTGGGCGTTTATACTCGGAGTTACCATTTCAAGAATCTCGCACAGCCTGAAGCCACTGAGCCGACACATGTATTCTCGTTGTCCGAGAAGAAATTGATGGAGGTCCATCAGAGCCATGGACCAACTTTGTTCTCACATAATCGTAATTTCTTGATGAGGGCTTTCCCATCGGGCATGCGTTTTTCTTCGTCGAATCTAGATCCCTCAGTCTTCTGGCGGAAAGGCGTCCAGATGGTCGCGCTGAATTGGCAGAAATGGGACGCGGGTATGATGCTTAACGAAGGAATGTTTGCCGGTAGTGGGGGGTGGGTATTGAAGCCAAAGGGATATCGAGGTGAACCTGGGAGGAACACAAAAGCGTTGTCCGCGGAATCGCAAGCAGAAGCCATTGCTCACAAGACGCTTACGTTGTCAATCGAGATCATCGCAGGTCAGAATATCCCTTTACCACTGAAAGATCACAAGCCCGATCGGTTTCGGCCATATGTAAAATGCGAGCTGCATGTCGAAAAATCAGAAGAGCGGACCGGAGCCCCCATTGAAGGGAGCGGCAAAAGCAAGGACGGAGAACACAAGCGGTGCGCAAAAACGAGTCGAGGCGTGGACCCCGACTTTGGCGGTGAGAGGGTGGATTTTGTGAGGATACCCGGGGTTGTGGCAGAGCTCAGTTTCGTGAGGTAAGTACAGGACTTTTATTAAGCTTCTTGGTTTCCGCCGCTGCTGCAATGCAATTGTAGGGTTGATGAAGGGAACCCGCTACGTCTCCCTTCCTGCGGGCGCGGCCTTGCCAACTTGCTATTGAAGATGAGCGTTGTGGTTACACCAAACTTCTTCAACCATGGCTCTGTCTGTGGTGGCGTTGCCCTGCATAGCTGCTTTCCATTATACGCAGTAGCGTAACGAAGATCGAGATTAACGAAGATGCGACTGTAAGATGTAACAAGATGGCTGATACTGTTTTTTGGGACAGGTTCAAAATCCAGGATGATGAGCTTGGCAAAGATGACTTGGCTGCCTGGGCATGTATCAGACTTGATAGACTGCGACCTGGGTACGGCTTTGTTCGTCTCTTGGACGCCAATGGTACTGCAGGCCAAGGCATACTCTTAGTGAAGATCGACAAGTATTTTGCTTGATAGAGCGACCCACGCAGTCGGTATCGGTGTGCTAGCTCTCTGCTTGCCCTGCTTTTAACGAAATTTCCTGCAAAACTTTCATCGGGCAATTGGTGGACCATCGGTGACGATTGAGCAGTGAATGTGCTGCGCGTTGTCATATTGTTGACTAGCATGCGGGACGCGTGGCAGACTTGTGCGCTGTAGGTGGTGGGTGGTATTGGCGAGTTGTGCGCCATACTGGACAGCAATCTTGGAAATATCACTACCATTCGGCGAGCCCAAGAAGCTGACAGGACAAGATGTTAATCTGATCACGTCACATGGTCCTTGCAGTTGTTTCCGTAGCCGGGAAATGCGGGATGAGTTGATCCCTAATTGGAACAAAAGCTGAGTGACACTTTCAAACGGAAGGTTTCGCACCACTCTTACGGGTGTAAGAAGTCTGACGAAACGTGACCTTTCACACTGGGTGGAGAAACTGCCGAAGATGCATCGTAGTATACCTACCTAGGCAAGCAGTTCCTGTACCTGCAGCAGGCACAGGGTGCATTTGGCTAGATGCGGTACCCCTTTTAGCGCGAAGCGCGGGCTGTAGTTGAGACGAGGTGGTCTGGTCTCCACCCCTTGCTTCAAATGGGGATTCCGTGATATTCCGACTCGTGTAGCCATGCTCCCAATAGTTGTAACAGCCAATATATATGGTATAGTCTGACAACCAGAGGAAGGTGCGAAAGGAAACTGTGGATAATCGCGGCCTGCAAGTGTCCGCCAGATGAACAGATAGTCCGGAGATATTTCTCATCAAGTGACCGTCCGGGTGAACCCCTTGCTGCACTAGTATCTAGGAACTTCAATTGTGTCCGAACTCCAGTATCATGTCTATCAAATGATCTCCTTTCATGCATTTCTTGATTGGCTACCGAAGTCTCGGGATTTCATATCAGGGTCATATCATATCTATTCGGAACCTACCGTACCATCTTATACTCCAGCGAAGTACATAGCCGTTGCGGAGTTTACGCCTTCGGGTTCTGTGTGGACCGCGCAAAACCGATTTTGTCCAGATTCCAGACCCAATTGACGTCTGCGATGCACAATCCTATCGCGTCCAGGCTTCTGAAGACCACTGCAGCGAAACGATTGGAAAAAAGAAGGTATTCGGCAAGCATGATATGGGATGTCATCTTGCATCGTAGCGCTCTTTCCTCCGAAAGACAATTTGGCCCCTTGATCTGGTTTATCAAATCGCTTGTTCTCAGCATCGATGGCAGTGCGATGGAAGCAGCGGTGTGTGTTGCTGGCTAGATCCTGTACGTGCATGATGTTGCGGAGGCCCGGGAAAGATCGTAACACGCGCTGGTGGGCTTCGAACGGAGGAGTGAGTACTTAGTAGAGCAGAACGGGTGTCAACGAAAGGGAATCTCTGGCCCGTTAATGTGTTGGTACTGGTATCAAAACGTAGCCAAAATTGCTTGTTGGTACCGATGCCTTGCTAGAGCCTTTGATATAACGCCCAAGACAGAGGGTGTAGGTCGAGTCGAGCTTCCAAATACCTGGTAGCCTGCAGAAGCGGACTAATGCGACGGACATACAGCGCGGCTAGTGGGGAAATCTTTTCTGAAACTAGTAGCGGCTGGCACTTCGTATGGCATCGCAAGCTCAATGGAACTCGCTAGCTCGATGTCTTGCTCTCGGGTGGCTTCCGTTGAGTAGACCGAGATGCTCTGGTAGTTGTCCTGATGGCGCCATGGAGGTCTCATGACCACTGCGGATAGTACCATTTGTGAGATGTGATGCAAACATGCAGAAATCGGAAGACTTAGCATATCGAAGGAAGATTTTGTAATAAGGAAGCTTGCAGAGGTCCTCGACATCGCCGAAGCCGCCAAGGTTTCACCGCCAAGATAGAGCTTTCCTAGATGTCTATATAATCAGCCAAGTCCATTAACTTAAAGCATCAACCCATCAACCTTCAAGTAGCTGCAGCTTTTAGCGTTACAACATCGACCTACCTTTAGCAAGAACCAGCCTTCCTCCAATACATATAAAATGTCTTTCGCTCCGAACTCCGACGATGATCAAGACGTTGGATCCTTTCCCATGCCTACCCTAGGGTCTAACATGCCCATCTTCTTACGTGACACTCAGGGAGCACCCCATACCCTCTTGCCCGTAAGTGCCGTACAACTTCATACTCCTATCCCAGTGTTCTTGAACAGATTAACAGTGTCAATCCCAAAACATGCACACTTGCTGACTTGCAATGACGACAAGATGCCAGGAGTCAGGTGCCCAAATTGCGAGAAACGTGGCGTGGAGCAATGGGTGTTGCCTGGCAAATATTGCCCCAAGTGCTCGACTCCATGCTGAGAGCCGCTCGAGGTATATCAATCAGTACGAAAATAGGAAGCAGTGCTAATTGAGGTCCGAACAGCCGCCAAAAGCAATCAATGTGCTTTGCTTTGGAGGGTGCCACCTGCCGGAGGTGCCATGTACTCTGAGACGTAGCACAAGTATTCGACAGGTTTCATCCTTGCGGGCATTTTTTCTTTGGCTTGGTGGGTGATGGAAATCGGAGGCTGGTGAAGTAGCCAACGATGCGGACTGCAAGTGTGTTCAAGATAGTGATTTGCCGAGAATATGAAATGTCTTAGCCCTTTCAAGAGCAGAAATGTGGATTATATAATTGCAGACTAAATATGTTAATCTGTTTCCCCTACTATAATAGGAGAATTGGGATCTATGAAGCGAGTCTTTGGACAGTGAGACGAGGTTTGTGCAGCTGAAAAGGTCTCTTGAATACCGATTACCTCGAGTGATGGGGTGAAAGCGGATTCTCATATCGATAGTATGACGTGTTGACAGCAAGATCCGAACACTCATGCGGAAGTCGTATAAAGGTAACTTAGCTGGTACATTACATTTATGGACAGACGGTGAGCGGTCAAAGAGAAAGGTTTTCAGAGGGGATTTTGAGGTCATATTCAACGCACAACGCCGAAAACGGTCAGACTCTCTCATACGACTGACATAATTCAACAAACGACGTTATCTAGAGAGCACGTACTGTTGAAGCAATAGAAGCTGTAGTAGGAGCAATAGTAGGAGCAGGAGGAGTAGTGGTCCAATTAGGAACATAGTTCCTGATTAGGAACGCTGCCCGCTAGCCTAGTTGGGGCTAGCGCCAATTGCGGCACAATTCGTAGATACAGTAGCTTCCTACTGTAGAAAACAGACCTTTCAGCAATCAATCAGATCTAGAGTCCGTGATTACAAGTCCGGGAGCAGATTTGAGTCGTATGGGGGAAGAGATGAACATTTGCAGGAATCATGGGATTGGTGGTGCTCTCTCAATGAACACGAGGCTACTTTAGCTCGGTATGTAATCGCATCGACCAGATCGACCAGATCCATGAAAAGCCTGCTGTTTACTCCAAAGCCTCAGTCGCTGCGACAAGCATCATTACCTCAAGTTGATGTTAAAAAAATGCCCAAACTACATAATGATTTGGTTCGATTCAATTAGAATGGCCGGCTGAGTGCCCTGAGAACGTCTACTGCTTGGAGACGTCATAAGCAACATGAACGTCATTATTGAACTATGCCCAAGCACAACGGTAGTTGCGGAGATCTCCAGTAACATCTACAATATATAAGATGCTCAAACATCTCACACGGATACCACCACCAACACGGAAAGCTTTCTTCGCATCAACAACACGTGCGTCAATCACCAGAACAATGGCAACAGGCGCCAGATCAAATGAAGATCTAAAAAACACCAAGCTCTTCGATGTTTCTCGTATCACTGCCGTGGTGACTGGTGGTGGATCAGGCATTGGGCTCATGATAACGCAAGCATTGGTGTCGAATGGAGCCAAGGTCTACATCACTGGTCGGCGACAAGAAGCGCTGCAAAGCGTTGTGGATCAGTATAATACAGGACCGGGCAAGATTATAGCGTAAGTTCTCTGCCTGCTTGGAAAAGGATCCGACTAATTCCCAAAGGCTCCCGTAGGTTAACTTGGATCTTGGTCAACACTACTACAGCTGAGATTGTGCAGTGGAGACGTAAGCAAGAAGGACGACGTCCAGCGTCTTGCGGACGAAGTTGCAGGAAAAGAGTCTAGAGGGATCCACCTGCTTGTCAACAATGGTCTACCGACTACTCTGCAACACTGGGTATTTGCTGACCATCTTCTCAGCTGGCATTGCGCGCGATGACAACACCCGTTACTCCAAGGCAGGCAAGCCAGACTTCAGCAATGCCCAGAGTATTTCCGAGCATTTGATGAAGAGTGAGCCCGAAAACTGGCAAGACACATTCCAGACAAACATCACTGGGCAGTTCTTACCACCGCGGCTTTCTTGCCTCTACTGGCAAAGGGACGAGATGCCACTCCCGGCTACACATCATCAGTCGTCAACGTGGCGTCGATCTCAGGGGTTATGAAAGGTAGCAGTAGCGGCCAGTTTGCGTACGCTACATCTAAGGCTGGTAAGTCATCCACTTGGAACATTTTGCTTAGCGGCTTCTGGCTGCTGCCTTTCGCTTATCATCAACAGGGTTCATCCATCTTACGAGAATGATGGCTACCACATTTAGTGAGGCAAAAATCCGTGTTAATTGCATTGCGCCTGGTATTTTCCCTAGCGAAATGACTGCTGGGTCATCAGGTGACGACCAGAAGTCAACACTTGACATGGAGATGTCAAATCCTGCAGGTAAGAAATAATGCGATAGACTCACCATCAATCAAGCAGAAGAAACACTAACCTTGGTAAAGGTCGTACTGGCAATGACTCAGATATGGCTGCTTGTATATTGTTCCTAGCCGGGCCTGGCGGCTTATTCCTCAACGCACAAGTTCTCTATCCAGATGGAGGTAAAGTGTTGACACTCATCCCTGAGATCCATAGCTAATCTGAATCAGGCAATGTTCTGGTGCAGCCAGCTGCGACGTAAAATGACAATAGAAAGGTTTCATGTGTGTTGTCGCTGTGAATAATGTTTCAATCTTTTGTCCACTGAGATGATTCTTATTGTACATACGATAGTATAATAATTTTTCTGTAGCTCATTTCATATAAAAAAAAATATTGTCAACAAGAGATTACAATTCCTAACTACGCGCATTTGGCCTATTGACTTATTGTGGTCCAACACAACTGCTTCTAACACCATACCTGCCAACACCGTATTCTTGTACAACACACTTCCTGCTACTTACTTCGAGCATTACACCCTACTTACAAGTTCAACCTCCAACCTCCAACCTTCAACCTTCAACCTTCAACCTTCCACCTTCCACCTTCCAACATTTGCACCGTACTTAGAATTCAGACTTTAAGACATCTCTTTGCAAGATATCTCTTTGCAAGACAAGTCCAAGGACAACTGTTTCTCTAAGACATCCCTCTGCTCAAAGATCAGCAATACACAGGCACTTACTTCTCACTGCCTTGGCTCCAAGACATACCTTCACAAGAAAGACTGAAAGATAGCTTTTCTGGAAGATATTCCTTTCATTCAAAGATCCTTGTACAGCACCACCAAAGAAGCACTTGCACAGTCCAGTCCTCAAGACATCTATCTCTTTGCAAGAAATCTTTTCTACTCAAAAGGTTCCAATACAGCAACACACAAACACTCTACCCCATCTAGTCCTGGAGACAGATTCCCGCAAGATAGAGAAAGCAAAGCTATTCTCGAAATTACCCCTTTTACCCAAAGGTTCCACACACCAGCACAGCCAACATCTCTCGCAATCTCGCCTTGAAGACATCTCTTTTACCAAAATTCCCACACAGCAACAAACAAGCCCTTCCTACCACCAAAGCACAGTATTCAAGATGTCTTTGGGAAAACCGCCCAACTACCAGCCACGGTACCCAATACGCAATAAGTTCGACTACCAACGCCAGCTATACGCCAACATGCGAACCCATCCCTTCGATCCACATCACCATCCTAACGAGCCCCATCCCTACATGTACACCGACTACCCCGAATACGGCCCGTACCCCCCTCAGTCCTCTTCCTTCGCATGGGGTAACAAGTACCCACCAACACAATGGATTCCACCACCTTTCCCACCTGCCCCGCCTCTCATAATCCCCTTGCCAAGGAATAGCCGGGCAGATCCCGAATATTGCCGCACCCATCCCATGCCGCCGTGGATACCGCCTTCGTGGCCGCCGCCAGAAATCGAGAGAGGGTACGTAGGGACTCTTAGGTATGGTCCCCCCCAGACCGGGCCACCAACCAAGCTTCCTCGGCTCGGATATCCAAAACCGAATCCCTACTTGGCCGAGTTCGAGCGCAAAGAAGCAGAGGAGGCGAAGCGCAGCAAGGATATGGCGTGGGAGAAGATCTTTTACAAGAGAGCCAAAGAGTATGCCGCAGATCTGGAGTATGTTCGGCAACATCGTCTGTATCCTCCAGAAGTCCGCGAGGCCCTGGCCTCACAAGGCATGACCCCCTCGGAGCTCCGTTTAGCACAGTATGACAAGCTCGATGAAGACATGTTTCTAGAAAGGTATTACCGGGACCAAGCAGAAAAAAAGACCAAGCAGAATATTTGGGATTACGGGTACTCCCAACATGACCAAGAGCAAGAGCGGCAAAACGAGCTGCAGGAGGCCCTACAGAAGCAGAGGCAAGAGGAGATGTGGCAGCGCTACTATGACGAGGAGCAGAGGAAGGAACGTGCGAGCCGCGGGTACGGCTTCGCTTCTGGCCTCTTCTTTGCGGTCTTCGGCATTCTGTGGTTTCTTGTCCAAGGCCTAGCATCGCTGTTGTCGGTGGTGGTGATGACCTTCTGGAACCGGTATCAAGAGTACGACGTACCCGCGGCACCGACACCACAGCAACAGCGACCAGATGACGATATACTCAACGCACAACTTCAACGGGAGATGTGCCAGGAACAACCTCACCCCGAAAACCAACCACCGAGCGGAGACAGCTGGACTGACTCCGCCGCCAACATCCCCATGGCCATTCTCAACGGCTTATGGCGTCTAATTATCGCCTTGATCTACAGCGTATGGCAACTCGCAAAAGCACCTCTCCGGGCCGCAGGGCCTTTCGTATTGGACAACCTCTGGGCATCTTGCTTCTTCTCCGTGTTCCTCTTCCTCATCTTCAACCCCTGGGGGTCCAATCCATACAAAAGGGCAATCCAGAACTACAACGTTGGGCCCCCACCTCCACCTAGAGTCCGCTTTCCCCCACCGGATCTCGCGTCGTTTCCTGGAATGTGACGAGTTGGGCAGGCGCCCATGGCCCTGTTATGGTATGTTTCTATGGCCTTTTACTCGAAGATCTGGACTGACTCCTCTAGGGTTCGTTGAGGAGGAGCGGCCGAGTCAATTGTACCGGTCGTGGTTGGAACGACGGCACGGATCGAGTCATCGCATGGTCGAAGTAAGCAACGGTCAGATGTAATATGTTTTGTCATTTGGAGTTCTGGGGTTAAGGGAGGAGCGATTTCGAAGTAGTGTATACCTCTCGATAAAAGCATCTATTGTCATTTTGGAGTTTTGGGTTCAAGGAAGGATATCGAAGTGACTTTTAAGATACAAAGACGATCGGCCCGGTACAATTGAAACTCGAAGTAGAAAACGACCCCGTTGCTCATAAATAAAAGGAAGTCCTACATATTCGGAATCGAGTCTATTCCACCAACAAAGCGCCCCTTCCCATAACGTTAACTAAACACCTGATAGGTAAACATTCATCTACCACAACGTTTTCAATCATGTTTTGTTGAGCGAAGAACCTCATCCACTCTTTATATTCCCTACAGTTTCAAAGTCATGCGTATTCACCATCCCTAGTTCCTCTGACTCCTCAACTCTGCACTGTTATTTCAATACACACCGCCCAGAGTCACCAGCATATCTCCGGCCCACAACGACACTAATTGTCATGATATCTGTACTCAACCCGCTCTCTTCGTCTCCCCAAGATCAGTCAGACGGTACAGTGTTGGAAAAGTAAGCTTCTGATTCTATCCATTCCGGAGCAGTGATGTTTATATTACAACTGACATATTGAAAACTAAGCTGGGCGAACCACATTCCCTAGAAGCTCACCTATGACACCTAGAGAAGTCTACATCACCCGTCTACCAGGCCACACCGGATCCGTCTATGTCAGAAAACGGGCGCCACAACAGCCACGGAGGAAGCTCAATTTACTCGCTGAAGCCTTTGGACAACCTCGACGCTACTACACAACCGAGCCAGTGCGTGGATCTTCCTTTCCTTCTGAAGAAAGACATGTGATGGAGAGACCAAGTCGGTTGGAGGTCGAGCAGCTCCGACCAGATTATCCAGTAATGGTTAGGAGGATGAGTGAACCAGGAAGAGTGCTTGGGCAACAGTCGAGGGACCCATCGCCAGCTTTCGCGGAGATTGTTCGACCTACAAGGACAAGGTATATCACACGCCGTCCATGTCGAATTACAGAGCCGACTCTAAGACATACATGTGCTTCATGCGGCAAATTTCGATCTTCTAGCTATGAACACCGGCATCCACTAGCTAAAGGAGAGACACCAAAGCCAACCATGTGCGAGAAATGTATCAGTAAACAGACTTCAAGCGAAGAAAGTGCAGACAGCCACCGAGGATCGCGCAAGAAAAAAGATTACTACCGTTTACGTCGCCGGTGGACTGCATCGACAGGTGATAGGATTAGTGAGTTTGAGAGAGGTCGACCTCGTCACTTGGCGAGCAAACGATCGAGGATGCATAATTCAAGACGTTTAAGCTCGGATGAAGAGCCGCGGGTCAGCATAACATATGATGGCGCTAGGTCAAGAAGAACGACGAGTGAGTACTCGCCTGAGGGGCGAAAGGTGCGAGTTATTCGGCGTATACGATACGTCGATAGCCAAGGCCGTCAATTGTCCAGATCCAGGTCCAGGTCCAGGTCCAGATCCAGGAGTAGGAGTGTGAACCGGCGACGTTATAAACGAATCGTTGGCTTTGAAACAGCCAGCTCGGAAGAGAGCGGTATGCGTGTCCGAATCGGACGAGTCCCCTCACGATCAAGATCAAGGAGCAGGCGGCCGCTAAGGATTGTAAGATCGCAGGATACTTCAAGTATCGACGACGATTATGAGCACATCTACACTCCAACTGGAGTGCGGAGACTCAATCAAGTTGAAAGAGTAATTGAAGTCGAAGATGACCGTGCAAGCTTCAGATCCGGTGTACGTCATCGACCTGCGTCGATGATAGTTGAGCCTGGCACTACCTACGCCGCTACTCAGGTGGACGCTGACCTGAAGTCTCATTATGGCGATCCGGTCGAAATAACATCAATTAGTGAAAGACTGGAGCGTCCGCCATCTCGGTCTGTACGGATAGTACAAGTCTCTCCAGAAACTCAGGATTCATTTTGTCGCAACAGGATCAGCGAAACCGTAGACTCTCAAAGGGTGTTCTACGAGCCAAGACCACCACCTATCATTACAAGGCAGACTGTTGAGCCTGCGTTTCAAACCGTCACAGAAACTAATATTGTAGAGCCAAGAGCAGCACCTATTACTGAGACCCATACCATCGATCGCAGAGAGTGCCGTTCCGGCCCAGTCTCGGAGACGCACATTGTCGAGCGTAGGGGGCGTTCTCGAACACCAGTCACAGAGAGACACGTCGTCGAGCGGAGAGATCGTTCTCCACCACGAGTCTACCAAAGACATGTCGAGACAAGATCTCGATCTCGATCTCGGCCGGTCATGTCGGAAAGAGATTTTAGAACTCAGTCTCCATCGTCGGTGTATGGAAGGCGCACCATGGAGTCAGGGCCAAGTAGACGCGAGCGGCGGCATAGAGTAAAAATTGCGGGTCATCATCGTTTGACGGACAGCAGCGACGAATACTCGCCTCAAGGTATGCCTTCTTCTACAACTCTTCGGTATCAAACTGACAGCCCGAAGAGTATTATCGTCGTTCCTATCAGAGAAGACCCTCAGGCCCCAATCCTAGTGTACGCCGCGTCGTCACGATGAATCCGGAAGATGAAGAGCGTGATCTCAATCGAAGGGTCGAAGCAACCAATCTTGAACCGGCACCACCGTTCTACTCGTACGTCCGACCAGGTAGTCTGTCCCGTGAACGTAGACGAAGCAGATCTCGCACTAGGAGTATTTCTCACGACCGACGTTATTCCAAACGTGCGCCGCGGTAGGTGTCTAATGCGGTTGGGCTAGATGGCTGGCTGGACGCTGTTTGGCAAAGACAGAAGTGCCGAGTACTTGGGACAAGGGGCATGGCGGAATGGTAATTCTTGAGCATTAAAGACGAAAAGACGACTGGCTTGTACGTCCAGGAAAGGTAATAGAAATTGAAGCTCTCGGTATGATGAGTGACGCTTTGTAATGACTTCCTCTGTACTTTACGGCTATGCTTTCTTGCCCTATCTGAAGGCGACCAGTTATAACAAAGGAAGCAGTACCTTCCTTACCTTGGATCTCGGAGCCTTGGTCCCTTGTCACTACTGTCAAATCACATCTTCTTCGTATGCTCTCTCTCGCTCTCTCTTGGTTCTCCCTAGCTTGATGTGATTTTCTTTTATTTGCTTTTCGAGGCTATTGACCCATTGACCTACCTATTAGACCTTAATCACGGACTACGAGATTGTGGCATCTGGTTGAATATATACACAGAAACAGATTGCAATGTCTAACAATCTGGGGTTCTCGAAGGGAATGGAAGATGGAAGATGGGAGATTAAACTCGGGAGTGAAGCGGGCGGACAGTGCGATAGAACTAAGGGTTTTTCCGCCAAGGCCGGAAGATCGGGGCTAAGCACGGCCTTGTACGGGTACGTCGCTGGCGCCCGGGGCGCCGGGGAAGCTTCTTTTATCATCCTCTTCATCTGTTGTAGGTTAATTGAATATTGTTTACTACTTTAACCCACTGTCAAGTTCGTCAAGTTTGTCAAATTCACTCTGACCTTAGCATCCGACTTGGCGCGGGTGATCCACTGGCGGCAACGATACACTATGAAGCCTGTGCTGATGTTTGGGTTTCGGTTCTTATCTATTGGATGCCGATCCTCACCGAGTCACCGTTCCTGAGCCTTGTCGTGCAGGGAGGCAGCTTTGCTGCAGGTCCCATGGTCCCCCAATCGATGATTGCCGAACGATGGATCACCGATGAATGGTTGATGGTCGTATTATTGTTTGTTTGTCGGAGAGTTCAGTGTATCTGTACCTTCAACCTGATGTCTTGAAAATGCCAGTCATTACTGAGCTCGAAGGAGATCTCTTCAATGGCCAAAGCAAATGATATGATTTAGGTCCGTACAGAGGAACAGTACCTTACTCCATGCCCGAAGCCATAGAAACCAAAAGTAACCTTCTCTTCGCCGAACCTTTCTTTACCTACCTTACCTACGTAGGCGGCGCCTGCAGGGTAGCACCGAGGCTTGAATATACCTTTGATCCCACCAGATTTGGTAAGACCCGAAAGTACTCCCGAAGTACAATCCGCCATCATCTCTTTTCCCTCCGGTGGATCTTTTTAGCCGTCATGAATCTCTCCTATCCAACATCATGTACCCCACGATGCAATGCAAGTCTCATTGGAACTGCTATCAGTCCCCGGCACTCATACCTTGATTTCCTGCATTGAAAACGGCGCGAGCAATGAATGACCTTCCGACCTCGTCACTCGGCTGTAGCGAGTCTGCCAATGCAACGTTGACTGCATCGATTGTCTCCTGTCGAGCTTACCAAACAAGGCCGTGGGTAGCGAGATTGGCTTCAGCTGGCCCACGTTATCCTTTCTTCAGCCGGACGCGTTCGACTTCTCGGTGGAAAGTAGTAACAAGCTACGGCGTCTCGGATTCTGAATGGCGACATCCCGAGACCTACAAAGGCTTCCACATAACGACGGGGCTTCTTCCTGCTTGTGCCATGCCATCATCCATCCTGAACCCGCCGTCATTGTGCGTTCTACACCACCATCGCCAGGGGATCCCATGATCGTGGGATTTGCTACCGTCAGGCCGCTGTTGGTACTCGAGGGGTGAAGGAAGTTCTATAAGAAGCCCCTTCCTCTCCTCCTTCTCTCAACATCAGCTTCTTCATCCTCCAACAACTATCCTACACAGTTTACCCCCTCGACAAACCAACCCCCACCTCTCCTCCAAAATGCAATTCTCCAACCTCTTCACCCTCCTCTCCCTCGCTCTCACCGCCTCCGCAGCCGTCATCCAACGCACCTCCCCATCCTGCAGCAACACCCAGTCCCTCATGTGCTGCAACACCATTACCCAGCAAGTCACCGGCGGTAAAGTCGAGAACGTGGGTGTCCAGTGCAACCCCGTCAATGGTATGTCTTCTGTCCTTCCATGGCCTCGGACCGAAACATCTCTGTGCCAAAGCATGTGGAACTATGCTAACGATCATGCAGTCGCAAACGTCCAACCCGGCCTCTCGGGCCAATGTATCGGAACCCAACAACTCGCCTGCTGCAACACTGGGGGCGTCAACCAGGTAAGTCCCCCCTCTGATTCTTCCCCAGCATAAATATCCAGTTCAAAAGACCTAATCCCAAACCCAGTCCGGCACCGTCAACGTCAACTTCGGCGGTATTTGCCCCGTCATCTTCTAGACCCTCCGTCGTCGAACCCGTTATCACGAGTGTCGGATATCTGTCTTACAAATCGTATGTAGATGGCACGCCGTTCAGCGGGGTATGCCCGGTTGTTTTTTAAATCAGTTACCAATCGACATTTCGACGAAAACTTATTTTCACAAAATCAAGTCATGGTAGGAGTAATGGGTTGCATAAGACTGGGTGTGGCAACTGGATATGTACACAGCGCTGCTGGCGTCCGGATATTGCATATAAAATAGTATATTAGCATACCCCTACAAAAACCAAACCAAACCAAATAATCAACCAACCAAACCCCGTCCCAACGCCAAATTCCCCATATCTGATATCCCATCCTCCACATCTAACTACATCCGCTTCCCCCGCCCATTACGAACTAAAAACACACCGGCATCAATCATTCCCCCTTATTTCATACCTACCATACCCCCCCCCCTTTTCACTCACACACTCGATCCTTACCCTACCCCGTATCTCACACCCCACCCCACCCCACCCCAAACCACCTCCACCCGAGCAAAACCAAACAAAAAGAAATAACCCGGAAATACACCTGCAGTAGATACAGGTGGTTTATTCTCATCCACATAAGATCCCAGTTGTTGGGGGGGGGGGGGGGGGGGGGGCGGGGGGGTTTGGGGGGGGGGGGGGGGGGGGGGAGGTACCATTAGAAGCCGGGAGAAAATGTCATCTAGGGATCGTTAGCAGAGACGCGGCTGTATGGATGATTTTGTAGT